>WNGJ01000087.1_pt1 | contig 67595 bp, 64 predicted proteins | sample 5400611 | NCBI WGS metagenome assembly WNGJ01 (sample SAMN13153375, study PRJNA577476) | soil metagenome | isolation source: 40 cm soil or saprolite under Garry oak tree replicate 1 | place: USA:California | collected 2016-06-15 | reverse complement strand
GTGACCGGCTCGAACCTGGTCCAGGTGCTGGGGACCGCCGGGATGTTCGGGATGTTCTTCCTCGGCTCGCTGTACCTGCGGCAGATCATGGGCTATGACCCGCTGCAGATCGGGCTGGCGTTCCTGCCGGTCGCCGTGGTCATGGGTGTTCTGTCGGTGCGCTACACCGACCGGCTGATCATGCGGTTGGGCGCGCGCACCCTGCTGTTCCCCGGCCTCGGGCTGATCGCCGCCGGGCTGGCCCTGTTCGCCCTGGCTCCCGCGCACGGCAGCTCGTTCCTGGTGCACGTGCTCCCGGTCACGGTGCTGATGGGCACCGGCGCGGGCCTGTGCTTCCCGGCGCTGATGACGCTGGCCATGTCGAGCGCCACCCCGCAGGACGCCGGGCTGGCCTCGGGCCTGGTCAACACCACCGCGCAGATCGGCGGCGCGCTCGGCCTGGCCGTGCTGGCCACCGTGTCGGCCTCCCGGACCAACGCGCTGATCGCGCAGCACCGGCCGACCGCGGTCGCCCTGACCGAGGGTTACCACCTGGCCTTCTGGATCGCGTTCGGCCTGGTCGTCGCGGCCGCCGCGGTCGCCGCCGCGCTGCTGCGGCCGCAGCGGGCCGCCGCGGTAACCGAGCCGCAGCCGGAAGCCGAGCTGGTCGCGGCCGGCTGACACCCAGCCGAGCGTTGCAGGGGCGCGCTCGACTTGTAGTGAGTGTGGCGCTGTGCACAAAAGAATGTGCACAGCGCCACACTCATACGTAAGGGGCCGACAACTTGCGGGGCCAGAGGTAAGGGCGTGGCCGGTGAGGTGATGGTGGTGCGGACGGGCCGCGTGGTGGTGACGGCGGGGCGGGGCGCGTGGTGGTGACGGCGGGACGGGGCACGTGGTCGTTACGGCGGGGCGGACGGGGTGAACTGGGCCTGCCAGCGGCGTCCGAGCAGGGCGGCGCGGGCGGCGAGCCAGAGGCCCAGGGCCACCCAGACCCCGGGCAGGCCCAGCTGGTGGAAGGCGAGCACCAGCGCCGCCACCGGGACGTAGGCCGCGATGGCGAGGATCATCGCGCGGCGCATGGCGACGTAATCGGAGACGCCGAGGATGAGGCCGTCAAGCACGAAGGCCAGCGCGGCCATCGGCTGGGTCAGCGCCGCCACCAGCAGGGCCACCGTGGCGGCGTGCCGGATGGCGGAGTCGGCGGTGAACAGGACGGGCACCCAGAAGGCCAGGCCGGCGGTGACCACGCCGAGCCCGATCCCGGCGATCAAGCCCAGCCGGAGGCAGCGGCGCCCGACCCGGTGCGCCCCGTCCGGGTCGCCGGCGCCGAGCGATGAGCTGACGTATACCTGGGCGGGCACCGCCAGCGCGTCGAGCAGCAGCGCCAGCAGGTACCAGACCCGCATCGCGACCTGCTGGCCGCCGAGCGCGACCGGGCCGAGCCGGGCCGCGATCGCGGTCGTGGTCAGCGGAACCACGCCGAGCGCGATCGTCCGCACCGACAGCCGGTGCCCGTCCCTGAGCAGGGCGGCGACCTCGGCGCGGCCGGGCCGCCGGGGCCGCACGGCCGCCCGCCGGGAGGCGGCGGCGTACCACGCGGCCGCCGCGGCCTGGGCGATGACCGTGCCCCAGGCCGAACCGATCAGGCCCAGGTGCAGCCCGTACACCAGCGCGACCTCGAGCGCCACGTTCAGCACGTTGGCGCTGACCGCGATGCGCAACGGCGTGCGCGCGTCGGCCAGCCCGACCAGGTGGCCGTTCCCGGCGTAGGACAGGTACAGGAACGGCATCCCCACGGCGGCCGCCCGCAGGTAGCCGACCGACCCGGCCAGCACGTCCTGCCGGGCCCCGAGCAGCTCTGCGACCCAGGGCGCCGTCACCGCCACGATCACCGCGACCACGATCCCGCCGGCCGCGGCCACCAGGTAGGCCGCGCCGGCCGAGCGGCCCGCGCGGTCGGCGGCGCGGGCCGCAGCCAGGCCGGCCACCGCCGAGGTCGTCGCGGTGGTCAGGAAGATGGCCAGCCAGGCGGTCATGGTCAGCGCGGTGGTCGCGATGGCCAGCGCCCCGAGCGGCGTCCGCCCCAGGTGCCCGACGATGGCGGTGTCGGCCAGGTTGTAGGCGGGCTCGGCGGCGATCGCCCCGAGCGCGGGCAGCGCGAGCGTCGCGATGCGCCGGTCCAGTTCCAGGTCGGGCCGGATACGCAGCACGGCCCGCCTTCCGTCCGACGATCAGGGTCGCCTTCCGATTATCCAGGCCCCTGGCGGGCGGAGGGGCAGGCGGCAGGCCCGTTCGGCACCTTTTTTAACCGAACGGGCCTGGCCACACGCCCTCAGCCGATGGCAGCCCCGGTCAGTCGGTGTCGATCTTGGACCCCTTGGCGTTCAGCACGTACCAGCCGGCCCCGAACTGCTTGGACCCCTGGCCCTTCACCATCCCGGCGCCGGTGTCGGCGGCGAAGTAGTACAGCGGGTGGCCGTTATAGGTGACCTGCTCGGTCCCGTCGGCGCGCTTGGTCGTGCCGAGCAGCGACTGGCTGACGCCGCCGCCCGCCATCGGCATGCCGCTCGCGGTGACCGGCGGCCAGGCCGCCGCGCACGCGCCGGTGCAGGTGGACGTGGTGCCCTTGTCCGCCTCGAACAGGTACAGGGCGCGGCCCTGGCCGTCGGCCAGGAACTTGCCGGGTATCCCGGAGGCGGACGTCAGGTCGATGGTCATGGCGGCGGCGCTCGACGACGCGCTGGCCGCGGCCGTCGGGCTGCTCGGCTGGGCGGTGGCCGACGACGCGGCCGGGGTGGCGGCAGTGCTGCTCGAGCTCAAGCTGCTCGAGCAGGCGGTCGCGGCCAGGGCGATCCCGGCCGCGACGGCGGCAGCGGCCATCAGGTTCCTCATCGGATGCTCCCTCGTGGTAACGCGCGTCCGGAAGCACCATTTCCCGTCGGCCCCGGATGCGTCTGGTCCCTAACCAGGGACTACGTGCGCTGCCGCGTTCCGGTTCAGCGGGATATCGTCGGGAGGACACCGACCAGGGGAGGTCATGATGGCGGTCAGCCGAACATCAGACCCGCGACTTCCCGGCCCCGGTAGCGGCACCGCCCGCGGCGGCGCCAGGCGGGTAAGGCGCTGTGGCGGGTTGGCTGGCCGGCCGGGGCAGCAGGTAGAGGTTGGCCGCGTAGCACAGCAGCGCGATGCCGGTCATGACGGCCATGCCGATGCCGTACTCCAGCACGAGGATGGCCAGCACGGCCAGGCTGGCGTGGCGGATCGTGGTCATCGTGATCTCACCTCGCGGGTTGGGGTGCCCGTGGTTGGGGTGCCCGTGGTTGGGGTGCCCGTGGTGGGGGGTGACTGCGGCTTGCGCGGGATCCAGCGGGGGACGGCGCGGCGGTACTCCAGGTAGGCGGGGCCGAACCGGCGGGCCAGCGTCCGTTCCTCGTAGCCGGTGACGAACAGGTGGAAGCTGGCCGCCATGACGGCGGCATAGGCGAGCAGCCGCGGCGAGGTGAACAGCCACGCCTCCCCCAGCACGACCAGGAGCGCGGCGAGGTAGATGGGGTTGCGCACCCAGCGGTAGGGTCCGCGCGCGACCACCCGCCCCGGCGCGTCCCACGGGCCCGGGGTGCCGCCGCCGACCGCGGCGAAGTTCCACGCGCACCAGAAGTACAGGGCCGCCCCGGCCGCGATGACCGGGATCGCCTCCCACGCGGTTGGCGTCGGGGTGGCGTGGCCGTGGGTCAGCAGCCACCAGGGCAGCCAGGCTCCGCCCAGCCCCGGAACCACCAGGGTGAACACGACGTTGCGGACGACCAGGCCCAGCGATTGGCACAGTGATCGGCCCGGCGTCCTCGGGTGAGACATCGTACGGGTCATCGTTGCCCCCTTTGATATATAGCGTTACTACTTATTGAGATCAGGCTACCTCGCCGATTGCCTGGCCGGAAGGCCTAACGTAGTATTACTACATATGAGGGCCGAGGAGCTGAAGGGTCACCTGGACGCCGTGCTGCTGGCCGCGCTCGAGGGCGGGCCGCGGCACGGCTACGCGGTGATCGAGGCCCTGCGGCAGAGCACGGGCGGACGGCTGGACCTGCCGACCGGGACGATCTACCCGGCGCTGCGGAGGCTCGAGCAGGCCGGGCTGATCGCCGGAACCTGGTCGGTGGTGGGCGGCCGCCGGCGGCGCGAGTACCGGCTCACCCCGGCGGGCGTCCGGGCGCTGTCCGGCCGGCGGGCCGCCTGGCAGGACTTCTCGGCCATCGTGACCTCTGCCTTGGAGAGCACCGCCCTGGAGGACACGTCATGTCCGAGTCCGAGCCCCGCCTGATCCGCGGCTACCTGGAGGTCCTGGCCGCTCAGCTGCCGGGCCCGGTCGTCGAGGAGCTGGCCGACGGGCTGACCGAGACGCACAAGTCCTATCTGTCCCGTGGCCTTTCTGCCGACGCGGCGGCCGAGGCGGCGGTGGAGGAGTTCGGCTCGGCGGAGGAGATCCTGGCCGGCTTCGCCCGGGTGAACCCGGCCCGGCGGGCCGCCCGCCGGCTGCTCGGGTTCGGCCCGGTGGTGGGCGGCTGCTGGGTGGCGGCGCTGGCGACCAGCCGGGTCTGGCCCGGGCCGGCGCCGGCCCGGGTGGTGCTGGGCCTATTGCTGGTTACCTGCATCGGGTTGCTGCCGGTGGCGGCGCTGGGCCGGCGGTACCGGGTTGCTGCTTGGTCAGGGATGGCGGCATGCGCCGGATTCGCGGCGCTGGACGCGTCACTGATCGTCGGCGTGCTGGTCATCGCCGGACTAGCGAGCTGGGTGACGGCGGTGGCGATCGCGTTCAGTGCCGCCCGGATCGCGTTCTGCGCGCGGGCCACCGCCCTTGTGGCTCAGCAGAACACGTAGCCCTGGCTCTTGCCCTTGTACGTGCACTGGTCGAGCAGGTGGCCGCCGGCGTCCCTGACGGTGGCCGTGTCGCCCGTGTTGTTCCACACGTACCAGGACTTACCCCAGTAGCGGTCGGTCTGGGTGTTCCCGCCCTTGCCGGTATGGATCTTCACGTAACCGTGCGGCTTGATCTTGTACGTGCCGAACGTGTAGACGTGATGCTTCGGGTCACGAAGTGTCCACCCGGTCATGGTGATCCACGAGCCCGAGGTGTTGTGCAGCTGCACCCACTCGTGATTCAGGCTCGAATTGCCACCTCTGTCCGATCCGGGCGAGTTGTACCAGATTTCGCCGATCTGCATCCGGGCGGCCGCCTGGGCCGGCGTCGCGAAGGGCACGACCATTCCGAACAGGACCATCCCGAGAACCAGCAGCCTGCGCATTCATTCCCCCCAATATTGACGTTTTCGCGGAAGCCCGATAGGTACCGGGCTGAGACCAGCCAAGGGTACGGTGTGCGCGCTAATGCTCGGTACGAGTTGTTTTCCGGAACTGGGCGTTGTGATGCTTTTTTTATATTGCCGCCGGGAACTGCTGGTGAAAAGCGGACTTCAGCCACTCTGGCACCGTCCCCGCCGGAGTCTTATGCCGTATGCGCGGGCGGGCTTATGGCTCTAGGCGCGGACCTCGTACCAGTAGCCGCCGTTGAGGTCGAGCTTGTCGCCTTTGGCCTGGCCCGGGGCGCTGTCGCCGATGTAGGTGTACAACGGGTGGCCGTCGTAGGTCGCCTGCGTGAGGCCGCCGGGTCGCTTGATCGTGCCGAGCTTGCCGGTGACGCCCGGCCCGGCCTTCGGGGTGCCGGTGACGGGCGGCCAGTAAGCGGCACACGACCCGGTGCACTTGGATGCCGCCGGGCTGTCCGGGGCGAACCAGTACAGGGTGAGGCCCTTGGTGTTGGTGAGGACGGTGAGGCCGCCGATCGTGGTGGTCTTCAGGGTGACCCCGCCGCCGACGGCGGCCGCGGGCGCTCCGCCCGCGCTGGCCAGCGCGATGCCGAACAGGACCAAGGCGGCCAGCGAGATGGCGCCGACCGCCCCGACCACCAGCGACACCGCGGCCCGCATCCCGGCCAGCACCCGGGGCCGCGGCCGGGCCGGCCCCGTGGCCTGCACTGTGGCCGGCCCTCTGGCCTTCCCAGTGGCCGGCCCTCTGGCCTTCCCAGTGGCCAGCACTGTGGCCGGCCCAGTGGCCGAACGCGCGCCGGTGATCACCGCCGCCAGCGCCAGGGTCGCAAAGGCAGCCACCTCGATGAGACCAGCGGCGATCCCCGCCCTCGTTCGGATCTCCTTGAACCCGAACAACCCGATCCAGGCCGCCAGCAGATAGCAGCCCAGGGTGGACAGCGCGAAGGCGGCGCCCGCGACGGCGGCCAGCCTGCTGTGCGTGACCAGCGCGCCGATGGCGAGGATGAACGCGACCAGGAACTGCACCAGGAACAGCCAGCCGATGGTGGGGATCGACCGGTATCCGGTCAGGTACAGAACCAGGTGAATGCAGGCGGACACGAGAAGCAGGAGCGCCCCCGCGACCCGCAGCCACGGCTGCCGCCAATCGCCTAGCTTGATCTTCCGGTGCTTGCCCGCGACCCTGCGCCGTAACCGGAACACGTCGGCTCCCGGCGGTTGCGGCAGGGCGTGGCGAGCGGACGCGGTGGTGGCCCCTGATCCGATCATGGCCGCTCAGCGCCCTTCGTTCCCGGCGGTGTCCGTGGTCGCCTTGTCCGACATTACCGAAAGAGGCCATGATGCGCGCCGAGTCCTGGTCGGTCGCGGGGTCTACTCGGCGGGAACGATCCCAGCCGCGACATGACCCGGACCTCACGGAACTGCACGGTCGGGGCTGGATCCGGGTAATACGGTTCCTCGATGTTCAACTGTCCGCTTGGGGTCACGATTCGGCGCATGCGGTGGTCCAGGCGCGCTGACCAGCACGGTGTCCGGCGATAGCGGCGCCGCACGGGCTTGCGTGTTCAACTGCTCGCGCACTGTGGCGTTTCGGGATCTACCGTGGTCCCACGGCTCAGACTGACGCCTCGCCGGAGGTTGACATGCTCGGCGCACTAGCGAATGCAGCAATAAGGCATCCCCGTCGGATGGCAGTGATCGCATTGGCGGTGTTCGCACTCGCCGGGGTGTTCGGCGCCACGGCGATAAACCTGCTCAACGCCAGGAACCCGTTCAGCGATCCCGGCTCCGCCAGCGCTCGCGCCGAGGCGCTCGTTCAGCACGCGACCGGCGAGGAGGCCAGCCCGGGCGTGCTCGCCCTGGTGTCGGCGCCGCCGGGCAGCCCGGCGGCGGCGTCGGCCGCGCAGGCGATCGCGCATGTTCCCGGCGTGGCCGCGGTGGCGGCGCCTGCCCCGGGTCATGAGGCGGGCCTGGTCTCCAAGGACGGGCGTTCCTCACTCCTGGTCGCCACGCTCCGCGCCGCACCCGACCCCGACAAGGTCGTCGCGGACATCGAGACGGCGTTGCACGGACGGCAGGACGTGCTGCTCGGGGGGGCGGATGTGGCCAGCGTGCAAACGGGCAAGCAGGCGGGGGCGGACCTCGGCTTCGCCGAGGCCATCGCCTTCCCGCTGCTGGCCATCCTCGCTTTCTTCATCTTCCGCGGAATCGCCGCACTGCTGCCCATTGCCGTCGGAGGAATGGCCGTCCTCGGCACGTTCCTGGTGCTGCGGCTGATCAACATGGCATTGCCCCTGTCCATCTTCGCCCTGGACCTGGTGATCGGCCTTGGCCTCGGCCTCGCCGTCGACTACAGCTTGTTCCTGGTCTGGCGCTTCCGCGAGGAACTCAGGCGCGACCCCAGCCCGGAGAACGCGCTGCGGGTGACGCTGGCCACAACCGGCCGGACGGTCCTGTTCAGTGCGGCGACGGTAGCGGCCGCCATGGCCAGCCTGGCCGTCTTTCCGCAGCGGTTCCTGGTCTCCATGGGCGTAGGCGGCGCGGTCGTCGCGGTCGTCGCCGCGGCCAGCGCGCTGCTTATCGTCCCGTCACTGCTGATGCTGCTCAGGCGGCGGATCGGTCGCGTCGTGCCTGGCCCGGAAACCCGTAGCTGGTACCGGCTCACCAACGCCGTGATGCGCCGTCCCGCGCTCGTGGCGGGGGGTACGGCGCTGGTGCTGCTCACGATCGCCTCCCCCGTTCTGGGTGTGCGCTGGAGCGGGATCGACGTGTCCGTCCTGCCCGCCAGCCACAGCGCGCGGGTCGTCTCCGATACCCTCGCCCGCGACTTCCCCCCGGCCAGCTCCGGGAACTCGATCACCGTTGTCGCGTCCGCGCCATCCTCCGATCGGCCCGCGCTGGCCCGGTACGCCGACAGCCTGGCCGGGCTGCCGGGAATAGCCCAGGCCAGCGCCCCGGTGCAGGTCGCGCCGGGGACGTGGGAGATCAACCTGGCTAGCCCGTCCAACCCAATCTCGGCGGCAGGCCAGCGGGCCGTCAAGGCCGTCAGGGCTCTCCCCGCACCCGCGCCGGTCCTGGTTGGCGGGGCGGCCGCCGATTTCGCCGACCGGGGAGCGTCGATACTGGCCAGCCTCCCGCTCGCGCTCGCGGTGCTGGCGATCGTCACCATGCTCGTGCTCTGGCTGCTGACCGGCTCGGTGATCTTGCCCGTCAAGGCGCTGCTGATGAACGCGCTCACCGCGGTCACCGCCACCGGCATTCTCGTGTTCGTCTTCCAGGACGGCCGGCTCACCGGGCTGCTTGCCTACGCCAGCCAGGGCGGCATCGAGGAAACAGACTTCCTGATCCTGGCCGCGATGGCGTTCGCCCTGTCCACCGATTACGGGGTGTTCCTGCTGGCCCGGATCAGCGAGGCGCGGGGCCAGGGCGTGAGCGAACGGGAGGCGATCGCGGCGGGCATGCAGCGCTCCGGCAAGCTGATCACGGCAGCAGCGATCCTGCTCGCGGTCGCCCTCGGCGCCTTCGCCATCTCCAAGCTCATATTCCTCAAGGAGGTCGGCGTCGGCGTCGCCGCCGCCGTGCTCATCGACGCCTTCATCGTCCGGGCGCTGTTGGTCCCCTCCCTGATGGCCCTGCTCGGACGCCTCAACTGGTGGGCGCCGCCCGCGCTCAGGACATTGCATCAGCGGCTCGCCTTTTCCGAAGCGGAGATCCCGCAGGCAGTGGCGCCGGCGCCGCTTGAGCGATCGCCCCGGCCAGCCCGCCGGTAACCCGGCCCCGGCTGCCGTCCCGCTGGACGCCGACGCGGCCCCGGCCCGGATGCCCGCGGGAGAAGCATCTAGATGACCAGACGACGGTAAGGAGCTGCCATGGCGGCCATTCTGTGGCTGAACATCCTGCTGACGACCCCGTTCCTCGGGCTTTGGGTGGGGATCCCGTTGTGGCTGGTGCTGAGGCACCCGGATGCCGGGCCGGCGATCAAGCCGGCTCCGGCCGGCCGGGTGCCGGACGCCCGCGCCGAGCACCCCGGCTATCAGCGCGTCGCGTAGCCCGGCAGCTCCGGACATGACGGATGCGGCGACATGCGGGACACTACGAACTCAAGCCCCGGCCGGCCGTGATCAAGCTCGATCCAGCCGGGCCTGAGCCTGAAAGCTCGATCCAGCCGGGGGCCTGAGCCTGAAAGTCTGACGGCGGAAGGGCTGAGGCGCCTGCGGGAACGGCGCCGAGGACGGGCACGCCGGTGTGGAAGGCGAGGTCATCGCGGTTGTACAGCTCGGCCGGGCCGGGATCGGCGGGCCAGGAGCCGATTACGATGCCCCGCACGGAGAACCCGCGATCCCTGATGGCCCAGACGGTGAGGTTGCTGTGGTTGAGGGTACCGAGGCCCGCGCGGGCGACGACGATCCATATGACGGGCTGACCGGCCTCGCGGACCTGGCAGGCGATCTCGAGCAAGCCAAATCCCTGGCCGAGGTGGACGGTAACGCCGCCCGCGCCTTCGGCGAGGACGGCGTCGTGGCTGGCCGCTGCGCCGAGGATCAGGCCGCGCTGGTCGTGCAGGCCGGGGAGCTCGACGCCTGCGACAAGCGCGGCGCGGTCGGGGGCGAGAGGGTCGGGGAGCCGTGCCCCTTCGCGTACATCGACGGGACCGGCCAGGCGGCGCACCTCGTCGACGTCTCCGGCCTCGCCCGGCCGCACGCCGGTCTGGGCGGCTTTGACCACCGCGACGTTCTTCCCGCGGGCGCGCAGGATGGCCGCCAGCGCCGCGGTCACGACGGTCTTGCCGACGCCGGTGTCGGTGCCCGTGACGAAGCAGACAGTCACCGGCTGCCCCTGGGTACCAGGCGGCGCAGCACCTTGGCCGCCAGGGCGAGCTCTTCGTCGGTGTGGTGCGCGTGGGCGGTCAGCCGGAGCCGGGAGATGCCGTCAGGGGTCGAAGGCGGCCGGAAGCAGCCGATCCGCAGACCGTGCTCCGCGGCGGTCGCCACGCCGGCGAGCGCCTCGCGCGGCCCGGGCATAGGCACGGATAGAACCGCCCCGGCAGGCACGTCGACCCCCGCGGCGCCGGCGAGGATCGCGGCGTTGCCGCGGACCCGGCCGGCCAGCTCGGGGGCGGCCTCCAGGACCCGCAGCGCCGCGAGCGCGGCACCCGCGGCGGCGGGCGCAAGGCCGGTGTCGTAGATGAACGGCCGGGCCCGGTTGATGAGGTGCTCACGCACCGCGGGCAAGCCCAGTACCAGGCCGCCCTGGGCGCCGAACGACTTCGACAGCGTTCCGGTCGCAATCACGTCGGGCCGGCCGGTCAGGCCGTGCGCGGCCAGCAGCCCCCGGCCGCCGCGTCCGGCGACGCCGAGCGCATGCGCCTCGTCGGCGATCAGCACCGCGTCGTTAGCCGCGGCCAGTCCGGCCAGCTCGGCAACTGGCGCCGCGTCGCCGAGGACGGAATAGATCGTCTCGACCAGCACCAGTGCCCGGCGCTGTTCGCGGCTCGCCAGCGCGCGGTCGACAGCGGCGACATCGTTGTGCGGCGTCACAGTCACGGTGGCACGCGCGAGCCGGCAGGCGTCGATCATCGAGGCGTGGATGTGCGCGTCAGAGACGATGAGCGTGTCCCCGTCGGCCAGGGCCTGAACGACGGAGAGGTTGGCGTGGTAACCCGAGGAAAATACCAGCGCGCTCGGGAAACCGGTGAACGCGGCCATCGCCTGCTCGAGCTCGGTGTGGATCGACAGCGTCCCCGACACCAGCCGCGAGGCGCCTGCCCCGGCGCCGTACTCCCGCGCCGCCGCGACCGCCCCGGCCACTACTCGAGGCTCGCGGGCGAGGCCGAGGTAGTCGTTCCCGGCCAGGTCGAGCAGCGGTTCGCCACGGTCGGAGTCGACCAGCCGCCGGGTCAGCCCGCGCTCCTCACGCTCGGCCGCCTCGGCAGCCAGCCAGGCCGGGAAGCTGGACTCGTTCATCCGTGTACCTGCTTTACGGCACCCACGATCCCGGCAGTGATCGTAGCGAGGTCGTCGGCGGTGGAGGTGAAGGGCGGCATCGTGTAGACCAGGTTGCGGAACGGCCGCACCCACACACCCGCGTCGAGCGCGGCCCGGGTGACGGCGGGAACGTCGACGGGCCGGTCAAGCTCGACCACGCCGACGGCGCCGAGAGCACGGACCTCGCGCACCGAAGCGAGCCCGGCGGCCGGCGCCAGCCCGTCGCGCAGACTGATCTCGATGCCGGCGAGGCGTGCGGCGTTGTCATGCCGCGCCAGCAGGTCGAGGCTCGCGCAGGCGACGGCGCACGCGAGCGGGTTGGCCATGAATGTCGGCCCGTGCATCATCGCCCCGGCCGGGCTAGCATCGACCCGGGCCGCGACCTCGGCGGTCGTCAGCGTCGCCGCCAGCGGCAGGTAGCCGCCCGTGAGCGCCTTGCCGACGCACAAGATGTCGGGTACGACGCCGGCCCGGTCGCCGGCCCACGCTGTGCCGGTGCGCCAGAAGCCGGTCGCGATCTCGTCGAAGATCACCAGCGCCCCGTGGGCGCGGGCCAGGCGGGCCAGAAACCGGACCGCTTCCGGCGGGTAGACGTACATTCCGCCCGCCCCCTGCAGCACCGGCTCGAGGATCACCGCGGCGATCTCGCTGGCGTGCTGCTCGAACAGCGCGGCGACCTCGTTTCGCCATTTCGTGACGTCGGCGCCGAGGCCGGCCGGCGGCCGCGGCGCGAACAGATGCCGGGGCACCAGGCCGCCGTACATCGCATGCATCCCATCATCGGGGTCGCACACGCTCATGCACGAGAACGTGTCGCCGTGGTAGCCGCCGCGGATCGTGAACATCCTGGTGCGGCCGGGCTGCGCCTGCCATGCCATCTTCATCGCGACCTCGACCGCCACCGACCCCGAGTCGGCCAGGAACACCTTGGCCAGCGTCGCCGGTCGCAGAGCAGCCGGAGAGCGCGGAGGCCGCGACCCGGAACCACCCAACCCCCCCGGCGCCAGCTCCACCAACCGCCGGCCCAGCTCCACCGCCGGCTCATGGGTAAGCCCGCCGAACATCACGTGGCTTATCCGGCCCAGTTGCGCCATGGCCGCGGCGTCCAGCTCAGGCACGGCGTACCCGTGGATCGCGCACCACCACGACGCCATCGCGTCGACGACCTCGCGCGGTTCGCCGTCAACCCGCAGGCGCAGCCGGGTGCCCGACGCGGACTCGACGAGATATGGCGTGCCGGGCCTGGTCATCGACGAGTAGGGGTGCCAGAGGTGACCACGGTCAAAGTCCAGGAGGTCCAGTAGGGGGGAATTCAAGGCTCGCCGCGCTCGCACCTCAACCACCGTTCCACGTCCTGACGGTAGTCCTGCCGTGTTCGGCACACCGCGCGGTCCAGCGATCCGGCGTCACCTGGACCGCCATCCGACGCCGGCACCGAGGGCAGTACCGCGGCGGCTCAAGCTCGAGCCGCCGGGCGCAGGTGTCGTGTACCCCCTCGGTTTGGGGGAGACCGCAGCGCCCGCAGTAGGTGGCCATGATCATAGTGCCGTGCTGAGCGCCTTGATCGGCATCCGCAAGTCTGCCAGCAGCGCGAGGTCCTCGTCCGGGTCGCGGCCGAGGGTGGTCAGGTAGTTACCGACTATCACCGCGTTTATCCCGCCGAGCAGCCCGTCGCGAGTACCGAGGTCGCCCAGCGCGAGCTCCCGGCCTCCGGCGTACCGCAGGACTGTCCTGGGCAGCGCCAGCCGGAACGCCGCGATCGTACGCAGCGCGTCCTTGGCTTCCATCACGGGAATGTCACCGAACGGCGTTCCGGGACGCGGATTGAGGAAGTTCAGCGGCACCTCATGCGGCTCGAGCGTGCCGAGCTGCCAGGCCAGCTCGGCACGCTGCGCCACGGTTTCGCCCATCCCTACCAGTCCCCCGCAGCACAGCTCCATGCCGGACTCCCGCACCATCAGGCAGGTGTCCCAGCGTTCCTCCCAGGTGTGGGTGCTCACGACCTGGGGGAAGTACGAGCGCGCCGCCTCCAGGTTGTGGTTGTAACGGTGCACGCCCATGTCGGCCAGCTCGCGGGCCTGCTCCCGGCTCAAGATACCCAGGCTCGCCGCGACCTGGATGTCGACCGCCTCGTGGATCGCCTTCACCGACTCGCGCATCTGCGACATCAGGCGGGCGTCCGGGCCGCGCACGGCGGCGACGATGCAGAACTCGGTCGCGCCGGTCGCGCGGGTCTGCCTGGCCGCCTGGACTAGGTCGGGGACGCTCAGCCACACCGACCGGACCGGGGAGGAGAACTGGCCGCTCTGGCTGCAGAAGTGGCAGTCCTCCGGACAGCCGCCGGTCTTCAGCGACACGATTCCCTCGACTTCCACCTCAGGGCCGCACCACTTCAGCCGCACCTCGTGCGCCAGCATGAGCAACTCATCGAGCCTGTCGGCGCGGATCTGCAGGATCTCCAGGATCTGCGCCCCGGTCAGACGATTGCCGCGTTGGAGCACCTGCTCGCGCGCCACGGCCAGGATGTCCTGCCCGGTGGGAAGGACCGAGTACTTAATGCTCACTTAGCCCGCCGCCCTTCGGTAGGGGGATACACACCGGCACACCGGCTACAGCGCCGGCCTGTTCACCCTTCCGCCTGAAAGACATCCTGCCCGCTCCGGTGGTAGCGCGGCCAGCGTTCATGCAGTGTGACGCGTCATATCGAACGCTCACATTGGTAAACGCCCCGGTGAATTACCGGCCGCCGAAATATTCCGGAGGTTGCGGTTCCCAGTTGAACCGACTGTTCACAGCCGGTCCTGGCTGATATCAAGAGAAAATGAACACCTGCATGACCAATGAGTTGTTGCAGAATGCCCAGTGGTACGCGGAGTCGTTCGCCGCGCGGTCGCTTTCCGGGGAACCCGCCCTGCATGTCGCGGTGGTGGCTTGCATGGACGCGCGACTAGATCCGCGCGGGCTCCTAGGGCTGCGCGATGGTGACGCGCATGTTATTCGCAACGCCGGAGGCGTCGTCACCCCCGACGTCATCCGGTCGCTGACGATCAGTCAGCGGCTCTTGGGGACCGAAGAGATCGTCCTCATCCACCACACCCGGTGCGGCATGCTTGCGATCACCAACGATGAATTCCGGGAGCGGCTCCGGGCCGATACGGGAATGGAGCCGGACTGGGAGCCAGGGGCGTTCAGGAGCCTGGAACAGTCGATCCGGCAATCGGCAGCCCAGATCGCGGCCTGCCCGTTCATCCCGTACAAGCACTCGATTCGCGGCTTCGTCTTCGACGTCGAGACCGGCTCGCTAGAGGAGATCTCGCTGCCGCAACTGATCGCGCGATAGCCGCCCAGCCATCTGGACGGGTACCGGCTGTCGGTTTACCGACCCAGGCCCGAAGGCAGCACGCTGCCCTCGCCCGAATTCGCATACGCCATGGTTGCCTGCGCCGCGGCGGCGCGGATCGGCAAGCCTTTCCCTTTAGGAAACGCCGGCTGTCCCATTTTCATGAGGTACCGGAAGGAACCTTTTGCGGTCCGGCGTGCGGCTAATACAGTTGGAACCACCTCCCCATCGAACTCGTTTCCCGGCCTCAGCCATAAGGCCGGCGTTATATTGGCGCATCGCGATGCCCACCGCCAGGAGAAGCAGAAAGAAGAGCGGCATGAACCTCGGGTTTCGTCGGCTTGAACGGATAAGAGGCCAAGGCGGAGGGTCATGACCGTGATTTCGGACGGCCTGACAATTGGAGTCGACCTGGGCGGCACCAAGATCGCCGCCGGCATCGTCGACTCAAAAGGCGAGATCATCTCTCACGTCCGCATCCCCACCCCGCTCAACCCGGAATTGATCCTGGACGCGATCGCTGACGCGGTGCAGCGGATCCGGCACGACTGCGGCGACGTTCACGCCATTGGCATCGGAGCCGCCGGGTACGTCGACGAGCATCGCTCCATGGTTCATTTCGGCCCCAACCTCCGCTGGCACAACAAGCCGATCCGCGCTCTGGTCGAGCAGGCCACCGGGCTGCGAGTCGTCATCGAGAACGACGCCAACGCCGCCGCATGGGGCGAGTTCGCACACGGTGCGGGAGCCGGATACGACGACATGGTGATGGTCACCCTGGGCACCGGGCTCGGCGGCGGCATCATCAGCAACGGGCAGCTCTTCCGCGGCCGGTTCGGAATGGCTGGCGAGATAGGGCATTACCGGGCCGTTCCTGACGGACGCCCCTGCCGCTGCGGCCAGTCCGGCTGCATCGAGCAGTACGCCAGCGGCGCCGCCCACGCTCGCCGCGCCCGCGAACAGGCCGCCGCCGACCCAGACCGGGCGGCCGCCCTCCTGGCGATGGGCGACGGCACACCAGCGGGCATCAGGGACAGCCACGTCACCGAGGCAGCCCAGGCCGGCGACCCGTTCGCCATGGATCTGTTCGAGCAGACCGGGCGGTGGGCCGGGCAGGCGCTCGCGGATCTCGCCTCCATCCTCGACCCCGCCGTTTTCGTAATCGGCGGCGGCCTGAGCCAAACGGGGGAATTGATCCGCCGGCCAGCCGAACATGCTTACCGCCAGGCGCTGGGTGGCGGCGAGCACCGAGTGTTCGCCGACGTGGTCACGGCCACCGTCGGCCGGCATGTCGGCCTGATCGGCGCCGCCGACCTCGCCCGCCACGGCTGAGCAGAACAATCACATCCGCCCCGGAAGAAGGTGACCTGCTATGGGTGAACTGCTCCTCGTCCGCCATGGGGAGACCGAATGGACCCTGTCACGGCGGCATACCAGCTACACAGATCTGCCGCTCACTGCAAACGGCGAGGGCCAGGCGCGCGCCGTCGCGGCCGTGCTCGCACAGCGTGCGGTCGCGCTCACGCTGACCAGCCCCCTCTGGCGGGCCAGGCGCACCGCCGAGCTAGCCGCCCTCCGGCACGCCCAGGTCGAACCCGATCTGCACGAGTGGGACTATGGCGGTTACGAAGGCCTCACCACTGCGGAGATCCGCGGCGCGCGACCCGGCTGGGCGCTCTGGACCGACGGTGTGGCTGCCGGTCCCGCAGACCACCCTGGTGAGAGCCCGCAGCAGGTTGGCGCACGGGCCGACCGGGTCCTTGCGCGCATCCGTCCTGTCCTGGCCGACTCCACCCTGGGCGACGTCGTCCTGGTCGCTCACGGCCATCTTCTGCGCGTCCTCGCCGCCCGCCAGCTCGGCTTGCCGCCCGCCGCCGGAGCCCTGTTCCGGCTCGATACCGGAACGGTCAGCACGCTTGGCACCGAGCACGGCCGGCCGGTGGTCACCAGATGGAACGCGGCGCCGCCGCCGGCGAGCCCGCGGGTCGATCAAGATCGGCGGCATACCGTCCTCCGGGCCGGGTGAACGTCACCCCGCGACTTTGACGAGCCCGTGGATCACGGCAGCGCCATCGCTTTCCATCATGCCCAAAAAGCTTCCGGATAGTTAGGCGGACTGCCGGGAAGACCGTAATACACTCCAGCCATTCCGGAAAGGCCAGCGGGCCAGCGGACGAGTCGCGTGAGGCCCCCGCCTCTGGCGGCGCCCAGTGCACCGCCAGCAGCATTCGCGAACGATTCACTAATACTGGCATTTGCCCTGACTTCCAGATAGTTTCTGCCCATGACCGACCATATTCTGGGCCGTCTCAGGCGCCTTGGCGTTTTCGCCGATCTCACCGAGCCTGAACTTCATGCCCTAGCCGGCGAGCTGGAGCCACGGTCGTTCCCCGAGGGCAGCTGGGTGCTGAGGCGAGGGGCGCAGGGCGCCGGCCTGTTCGTCATCGTCGATGGGGAGGTCGGCGTGGTCATCGATGATGAGGAACGGGCGAAGCTTACTACCGGCAGCTTCTTCGGCGAGGTCTCCGTACTGCTGGCGGAGCCGCCAACCGCCGACATCGTGGCGCGCACCCCATTGCAGTGCCTGGTCATCCCGCCGGAGCGCACCGAGGGATTCCTCCTCGCCCACCCCCGGGTCATGTACCGCATGCTTCAGACAGAAGCGCGGCGCCTCAAGACGGCCGATCCGATACGGAACTTATGGCCATGGACAGTTACGCATCACCGGATGACACCGCATCCGAGCTGCCCGGTTACCTTCCGATCGCCGAGCACGGCATAATCGGGGATCTCCACACGGCGGCCCTGGTCGGCACCGACGGCACCATCGATTGGTACTGCTGCCCGAGCTTTGACTCGCCCAGCGTCTTCGGCGCCATTCTCGACCGGGCTCGGGGCGGCTATTACCGTATCGCTCCCGCCGTCGATGGCTGGACCCCCAAACAGCTATACCTGCCCGACACGAACGTCCTCATTACGAGATTCCTGACCACGGAGGGCGTCGGGGAGGTGCAGGACTTCATGCCGGTAGACAACGGGCTGGGGCAGACGCACCGCAATCGCCTCATCCGGCGCGTGCTCGGTGTCCGCGGCACTATGCATTTCCGCTTGAACGCACAGCCGCGTTTCAACTACGCCCTTGATGACCATGACACGTACTTCCACGAAAATGGCGTACTGTTCCGTTCCGCCGGAATCTGCATGGCGCTCGAGACACCGCTAGAGCTCAAGCCGGAGGGGCGCGGCGTCCAGTGCCAATTTGCGCTCGAGCCGGGAGAGAGCGCGACATTTGTGCTTGAACGGGTGCCAGAAACCTATATCCCTCGCGCATATTCGGAGGAAGAGACGCGCGAGGCGTTCGCGGCTACCGTCGCATTCTGGCGAGGCTGGCTGGCGAAGTCTCGTTACCAGGGACGCTGGCGGGAAATGGTCCACCGTTCCGCGCTGACGCTCAAGCTGCTCACGTACGTACCGACCGGCGCCATCGTGGCGGCGCCCACAACCAGCCTGCCGGAGCTCATGGGCGGCTCCCGGAACTGGGATTATCGCTATATCTGGATCCGGGATGCGGCGTTCTCGCTGTATGCCCTGCTCCGGCTCGGTTTCACCGACGAAGCAGCGGCTTTCATGGGCTGGCTGACCCAGCGTTTCCAGGAGGCGCGTCCAGCCGCGGACGGTCCGCTGCAGGTTATCTACAACATCGACGGCGGTTCCGATCTCACCGAACGAACGCTAGACCACCTCGAGGGTTATCGGCGCTCGGCCCCGGTACGGGTCGGCAACGGCGCGGCCGGCCAGCTCCAGCTCGACATCTACGGCGAGCTGATCGACTCGGTGTACGTGTATGACAAGTACGGGTCGCCCATCCACCACGACGCCTGGTCCGACCTGTGCAAGATCATCGACTGGATCTCGCAGCACTGGGACCAGGCCGACGAGGGCGTCTGGGAGGTGCGCGGCGGTAGGCAGAACTTCACCTTTTCCCGGCTGATGTCCTGGGTTGCGGTGGACCGGGCCATCCGGATCGCCACCGGACGCGGTCTCCCCGCCGACCTCGTCGGCTGGCAGTCGGTTCGTGACGCTATCTACCACCGGATCATGGACAAGGGATGGCACCCCGAGCGCCATGCCTTCGTCCAGCACGACACCACCGACGTCCTCGACGCGAGCATCCTGGTGATGCCCATGGTGCGGTTCATTGCCCCGGCCGACCGCCGGTGGCTGTCGACGCTCGACGCGATGTCCAACGAGCTGGTGTCGGACTCGCTCGTGTACCGCTACAACGTGGAGGCCTCACCGGACGGCCTCGACGGCGAGGAGGGCACCTTCTCGATGTGCACCTTCTGGTACGTCGAGGCACTGGCCCGCGCGGGACGGCTCGACGAGGCCCGGCTCGTGTTCGAGAAGATGCTGACCTACGCCAACCATCTGGGCCTGTACTCAGAGGAAATCGGCCCCAAAGGAGAGGCGCTTGGTAACTTCCCGCAGGCCCTCACCCACCTGGCCCTGATCAGTGCCGCCTGCTGCCTGGACGAGCAGCTGGGCTGAGAGGCGAGGCCCTGGGCCGCGGGACGAGGCGAGGTCAGCGGGCGCCGGACGGCTCCGGTACCCTGTTCACCGCCTGCACGGCGCTGACCAGCGCGACCCTGACGATGTCAGGCACGCTGCAGCCCCGGGACAGGTCGTTCATCGGGGCGGCCAGGCCTTGCAGGATCGGGCCGACGGCAGCCGCGTTAGCCAGTCGCTCGGTGATCTTGTAGGCGATATTGCCGGCGCTCAGGTTCGGGAAGACGAACACGTTAGCCCGCCCTCCCACGGGGGAATCCGGCGCTTTGCGGCTGGCGACGGCGTGCGTGAACGCGGCATCGAACTGCAGCTCACCGTCGACGGCCAGGTCGGGTGCGCGGCTGCGGACCAGCTCGGTCGCGGCGCGGACCAGCCGTACGTCGGGATGATCGGCGCTTCCCTTGGTGGAAAAGGAAAGCATCGCCACGGCCGGCGTCTGGCCGGTCAGCTCGCGGAAGGTGCGACTGGTCCACATCGCGATCTCGGCCAGCTGCTCCTCATCAGGGTGAGGGATCACGGCGCAGTCGCCGTATCCGAAGATGCGGCCGTCGCGCAGCACCATGAGGAAGCAACTCGTCATGGCGGTCGCCCCGGCGGCCAGCCCGATGAGGCGAAGTGCGGCGCGGATCACCTCGCCTGTCGGGCGGGCCGACCCGCCCACGCAGGCGTCCGCCAGCCCGGCCCGGACCGCCGCCGCCCCGAGGTACAGCGGGTCGCGGGTTAGCTCGTAGCGGGCGTCCGCTGTGAGCCGTGTCCGTGACAGCGCTTCCTCCAGGCACCCGCTGATCCGCTCGTCGCGGACGGCGTCGTCCGGGGCGAGCACCTCAACTCCGGCCTGCGCGCGGCACGTGCCGGAGAGGACCACCGGCGTGACCAGCGCCGTGCTGGCCAGCCGCTGCGCCGCCTGGATCGTCCGCGGGTCGTCGCCGTCGGTGAATATCACCCTGGTGTGCCGACCGGCGAGGTCGGCACACCAGCGGCTGAGGAGAGCTTTCATTTCATCCTCCGCTGACAGGCAGGTCGCGCTCGTCAAGACGGCCAGGTCCAGCTGCCGACCTCGGGTGGATCCTCGCCGTGCTCGCGGGTGTAGTGCCGTGCCCAGAGCCGCGCGTCCACCATCTGCTGGCGCAGTCCGGCTGCCGCCACGTCCAGCCCGGGAACCCGGTCTATGACGTCGATCACCAGGTGGTAGCGGTCGAGGTCGTTGAGCATCACCATGTCGAACGGCGTCGTCGTGGTCCCTTCCTCCTTGTACCCGCGCACATGCAGGTTGCCGTGATTTGCCCGCCGGTAGGTGAGCCGGTGGATGAGCCACGGGTACCCGTGGAAGGCGAAGACGATCGGCCGGTCGCGGGTGAACAACGCGTCGAACTGCTTGTCCGGGAGGCCATGCGGGTGCTCGCTGGCAGGCTGCAGCCGCATCAGGTCAACGACGTTGACCACGCGTACCTTCAGCGAAGGCAGGTGCCGACGCAGCAGGTTCGCCGCGGCCAGCGTTTCCAGCGTCGGGACATCTCCGGCGCAGCCGAGCACCACGTCCGGCTCGGACCCGCCGTCGTTGCTCGCCCAGTCCCATACTCCGATTCCGCGCCTGCAGTGGGCGATCGCCTGATCCATCGAGAGCCAGCTCGGCGCGGGGTTCTTCCCCGCCACCACCACGTTGACGAAGTTGCGGCTGCGCAGGCAGTCGTCCGCGGTCACCAGCAAGGTATTCGTGTCGGGCGGCAGGTAGACGCGGATGATCTCCGCCTTCTTGTTGACGACGTGATCGAGGAACCCGGGGTCCTGATGCGAGAACCCGTTGTGGTCCTGCCTCCAGACGTGCGAGGACAGCAGGTAGTTCAGCGAGGCGATCGGGCGCCGCCAGGGAATGTCGCGCGTCACCTTCAGCCACTTGGCGTGCTGGTTGAACATCGAGTCCACGATGTGGATGAAGGCCTCATAGCAGTTGAAGAGCCCGTGCCGGCCCGTCAGCAGGTAACCCTCCAGCCAGCCCTGGCACAGATGCTCTGACAGCACCTCCATGACCCGGCCGGTCGGTGACAGGTTGTCGTCATCAGGCCGCAGCTCGGCGTTCCAGGTCCGGTCGGTCACCTCGAACACCGCCGACAGCCGGTTGGATGCCGTCTCGTCCGGGCCGAACAACCGGAACGTCTCCTGGTTGAGGGCTATCACGTCGCGGAGCAGGTTGCCCAGTACCCTCGTAGGCTCGCTCGGCGGCGTCCCGGGGGACTCGACCTCCACGGCATACTGGCGGAAATCCGGCAGCCGGAGATCCCTCAGCACCAGGCCGCCGTTCGCATGCGGGCTTGTGCTCATCCGGCGCTCGCCCTTCGGCGCAAGGGCGGCCAGCTCCGCGACGAGCGCCCCGGTGGCGTCGAACAACTCCTCGGGGTGGTAGCTGCGCAGCCACTGCCCGAGCTGGGCGAGCTGCTCAGGATCGGTGCGCGCGGCCGGCAGCGGAACCTGATGCGACCGCCAGCTACCCTCCACCAGAGCGCCGCCGACCTCGCGGGGGCCGGTCCATCCCTTCGGCGTGCGGAGCACGATAGCCGGCCAGGCCGGGCGGCCGACGGAACCGCCGAGCCGTGCTTCCCGCTGGATGCTGGCGATCTGCTGGTACGCGGCCTCCAGCGTGCCAGCCAGCGACAGGTGAATCTGCTCGGGGTCATCGCCGGATACCACGTAAGGCGTGTGGCCATGCCCTTCCAGCCAGCTCAGCAGCTCGCGTTCTGGTATCCGGTCAAGGACCGCCGGGTTGGCGATCTTGTAACCGTTCAGGTGCAGGATCGGCAGCACGGCCCCGTCCCGGGCCGGATTGAGGAACTTGTTGGACTGCCAGCTCGCGGCCAGCGGGCCGGTCTCGGCCTCGCCGTCGCCGATCACGCAGCACACGAGCAGATCCGGATTGTCAAGCGCGGCCCCGTAGGCGTGGACCAGGGCATAGCCTAGCTCGCCGCCCTCGTGAATAGAGCCGGGCACGTCGGCCGAGACATGACTCGGCATGCCACCGGGGAACGAGAATTCACGGAACAGGCGGCGGATACCCTCCTCGTCCTGGTTGATGTGGTGGTAGCACTCGCTATAGGCGCCTTCGAGGTACGCGTTCGCCATCAGGGCGGGCCCGCCATGGCCAGGACCGGCGATGAATAGCGCCGAAAGGTCGTGCGCCCGTATCAGCCGGTTCATGTGCGCGTAAATCAGGTTGAGGCCGGGCGTCGTCCCCCAGTGGCCGAGCAGCCGCGGTTTGATGTGCTCCGGTCGAAGGGGTTCTCGGAGCAACGGGTTGTCGGTCAGGTAGATCTGCCCTACCGACAAGTAGTTGGCGGCTCTCCAGTACGCATTGATCAGGTCGAGGTCAGTGCGGCTGATTGCAGCTTCCGTATCTGTCGTCATTGCCGGGGCCTTTCTTCCGGCGCCGGGTATCCGGGCCAGGTCTCAAAGACGGTAGGACATCCGCGCCGTCACCACGGCGTCGGCAAGCTGTGCATACAGATGCGCGTTATCGATGGCTATGGCGGCGAGGCTGGCGAACGCGGTGGCTAGCTCGGCGTCCCGCTCGGTGAACCGCGTGTCGTTCTGCTTGTTGAGGACTTCCACCACGCCAATGGCACGATCCTTGACCAGCATCGGCACGGCGAGAAGGTTTTTGGTGGCAAACTGGAGCGATTCCCCGATGCCGGGGAAGAAACGCCCGTCCGATGCCGGGTCATCGACGATCACGACCTGGCGGTTGGCCAGACTCCAGCCTGCTATGCCGGCTCCGATCGGAATGCGCTGCCGCTCCGCCTTGGCGCCTACCACGCCGGTTGCTACCGCAATGACCAGCTCGTTCGTCTCATCATCGACGAGCATGAGCGAGCTGGTCTCGGCGTCGAGCAGTTCGGTGGCCGACGACATGATCAGCTGAAGCAGCTTGTCTGTGTCGAAGGTAGAGGTCAGCTGGAGGGCGGCCTCGACGAGTCGCGTGCGGGCGGCTGTCTCCTGGCGCAGCCGTCCTTCTAGCCAGGCGACCTGCGGCACGGTGAAATCCGTGTCCTGTGCGTCGGCAGTCATCGGCATCCTTCCGTCACTGTGTCCTATTACTGAGTCATGTAACGGTCAACGAAGTCGGTGTGGAAGTCTCCCGAGCGGAATACCGGATGAGCGAATACGCGCTGGTGGAAACCGATCGTGGTTTTCATCCCGGGGCCTTTGACACGGAACTCCGAGAGCGCCCGGGCCATCCGGTCGATGGCCTCGCCCCGATCCGGCGCCCAGACGATCAGCTTGGCTATCAGCGAATCGTAGTAAGGGCTCACCGTCCAGCCGGCGAAGCAGTGTGAATCAACCCTGGTCCAGGGACCGCCGGGCGGCGCGAATTCCTCCAGCCGCCCGGCCGATGGGGCGAAATCGCGGTCCGGATCCTCGGCATTGATGCGGCATTCGATGGCGTGCCCGGTGAATCGCACCTCATCCTGGGCGCGCGAAAGCGACTCGCCGCGAGCCACCCGGATCTGCTCTTTGATCAAGTCGATGCCTGAGATAATCTCGCTGACCGGATGTTCGACCTGAATCCTGGTGTTCATTTCCATGAACCAGAACTGGCCCTCGTCGTCCAGCAGGAATTCCATTGTCCCCGCCCCGGTGTAGCCGATGGACAACGCGCCCTTCAGCGCGACCGAACCCATCGTCGCCCTGAGCTCGGGCGTGAGATGGATCGAAGGCGCCTCCTCGATGAGCTTCTGGTGCCGTCGCTGCACCGAGCAATCCCGCTCGCCGAGATAGATCCCGTTGCCGTGGCCGTCACAGACGATCTGTATCTCGGTATGCCGAGAGGCCGCCAGGTAGCGTTCGATGTAGACCGCGTTGTTCTTGAAGACCGCCTGCGCCGTGGCCCGGGTCATCTGGTAGCTGTTGCGGAGATCTTCCTTCCGCGAAACGACGGTCATCCCGCGGCCTCCGCCGCCCGCCACGGCCTTGATGATCACGGGATAGCCGATGGCGTCCGCGATCTCCTGGGCTTCGTCGGCCGTGGTGACCGGCTCAATGGTGCCGGGCAGGAGGGGCAGCCCGGCCTCGGACATCAGCTGCCTGGCGACCGCCTTGTTGCCCATCCGCTCCATGACCTCGGCGCTCGGACCGATGAACGTGATGTCGTGGTGGGCGCAGATCTCGGCGAAGTAGGGGTCCTCGGACAGGAATCCGTAACCGGGATGGACGGCATCCGCGCCGGTTTTCTCCGCCGCTTCGATGATGCTCGGGATATGCAGGTAACTGCGGGCCACGGCGGGCGGGCCGATCTGGACCGATTCGTCAGCGAAGCGGACAACGGCGGAGTCGGCGTCGGCCGTCGAATAGACCGCGACGCTCGCGATCCCGAGCTCGCGGCAGGCCCGGGCAATCCGCAGCGCGATCTCGCCGCGGTTGGCGATCAGGATCTTCTCCACCATGGCTCCCCATCACGACTCGGCGTCGGCCGGCTCCAGGATCATCAGCTGCTGTTCGTACTCGACCATCTCGCCGTCGGCCGCCAGGATCTTCGCCACCCGGCCCGCCTGGTCCGCCTGCACGGCATTCATGATCTTCATGGCTTCCACGATGGCGACCTGCTGACCGGGCTCGACGAGGTCGCCTTCGGTGACGAACGGCGCGGCATCCGGCTCCGACGACCGGTAGAAGGTGCCGACGAGCGGGGCGACGATGGCGGGCCCGGCCTCCGGCGTGAGATCCGCGTCCCCGGTGAGGGTGGCCGTCGCGGTCCCTTCGCCGGCTGGCGGCGAGCCGGCCGCTGCCAGAGAGCCGGGTTGCCACTCCACCTCCACGCGGTTCTGGCCGGCCATGACCGTCAGCCGGGTCAACGCCCCGGGAAGTCCAGTGGCCAGAACCCGCGCCTGCTTGCACAGTGATTCCAGCGAATCCTCGGCTGGCGGAAGTACCTGGGTATCGGCGTTCATCGGTTAGTTTCCTTAGTCAAGGCGCCGGCAAGAACTGGAGCGGCGTGTCCGGCGGGCGTCCCGAAATCCCGGAATCTCTGGTAGCGGGCCTCGAGCAGGGACTCCCGGTCGATCGTCAGCAGCTCGTTCAGAGTGGTCACGAGGGCCTCCTTCAGGTTCGCCGCGGTGGTGACCTGATCGGTGTGCGCACCGCCCTCCGGTTCCGGCACGATGCCGTCGATGATCTGCAGCTCGAGCAGGTCAGGTGCGCGCACTCGGAGCGCTTCGGCGGCACGGGGAGCCGCGGCGGCGCTCCTCCACAGGATCACCGAGCAGCCTTCCGGGCTGATGACCGAGTAGTAGGCGTTCTCGAGCATCAGCACCCGGTCGCCTACCGCCAGGGCCAGAGCACCGCCGCTACCACCCTCGCCAGTCACCACGGTCACGATCGGAACTGGAAGATTTGACATCTCCATGATGCTTTCGGCGATGGCGACCGCCTGGCCACGCTCCTCGGCGCCCAGGCCGGGGAAGGCGCCCGGCGTATCCACCAGGGTGATCACCGGCATCCCCAGCCTCCCGGCCTGCCGGATCAGCCGCAGCGCCTTGCGGTACCCCTCGGGCTCGGGCATGCCGAAGTTACGCGCCACCAGCTCGTTGGTGCTATGCCCTTTCTGGTGCCCGATCAGCATGACGGGCTGGCCCGCCAGGCTCGCGGGGCCGCCGACGATGGAGGGGCTGTCAGCGTAGAGGCGGTCGCCCTGGAGCTCCAGGAAGTCATCGAAGATCAGCCCCGCATATTCAAGTGTCGTGGGCCGCTGGATGTCGCGTGCCAGTTTGACCACATCCCAGGCGGGGCGGGGCGTGATCTGCCCGGGCTCGGTGATCACCGGCGCACCCCACCCGGCCCGCAGCGGTGCGGCCGGGCGCGAGGCGTGCAGGCGGAGCAGCTTGGTGATCAGCTGACGCAGGTTGTCGCGCTGCGTCACTACGTCGACCATGCCGTGGCTGAGCAGGAACTCGGCGGTCTGGAAGCCCGGCGGGAGCTGCTGCCTGATCGTCTGCTCGATCACCTGCGGGCCGGCGAAGCCGACCAGCGCCCCGGATTCAGCGACCAGCACGTCGCCCAGCGTTGCGTATGAGGCGGTAACACCGCCGTAGGTCGGGTCGGTAAGCACGCAGATGCTGAGCACGCCCGCTTCCTTGAGGCGTCCGACCGCCTGGCTGGTCTTGGCCAGCTGCATCAGGGAGATACAGCCCTCTTGCATGCGCGCGCCACCCGATGCGGTGATGATCACCAGCGGCGTCCGGGTCCGGCAGGCCTCCTCGGCGCTTCGGGTGATGATCTCGCCCACGACGCTGCCCATGCTGCCGCCCATGAAGCCGAAGTTCATGGCCGCGACCACTACCGGGAATCCGCCGATCGTGCCGTGCCCGTAGCTCGCGGCGTCGCGGCGGCCGGTCTTACGCTGGGCCTGCTCCAGGCGGTCAGCGTACGGCTTGGAGTCGACGAAGCTGAGCACGTCGAAGGGCTCGATGTCCTGGCCGCGTTCGTGCAGCGCGCCGTCGTCGAGGAGCTGCGCCAGCCGGTCCGCGGCGGACAGGCGGAAATGATAGCGGCACTCCGGGCAGACCTTCAGGTTGTGCTCCAGCCGCTTGATGTAGAGGAAGGCGTCGCATGAGGGGCACTTGGTCCATTGCGGGGCCTCGGCGGGCCTCGTGGCCGCGGCGGTCGTCAGATCCTGGCTCATCTCAGGTTCCCCAGCCGAAGAGTTCTGCGTGCAGCCTGAGGTGCTCGGCCCGGCGGGCCTGCAGCCTCGACTCGATCTCGGGGCGAGGCGGAACCGGATGCTCTCCATCGCCGAATAGCTGCGCGGCCACGAACGCGAGCAGGTCCGTAGTCAGCCGGTGCCGGTCCAGCGTGGTCGCGATGATGGCGTGGTCCAGCGCGCGCCGCCATCGTTCGCGGCGGATCTCGACCTCGATCATGCCGTGGATGATGTGACTGGCATGACCGGTATCGGCATCGAGCTCGGTGAGCCGCCGGTAGCTGGCGAGCGATTCGTCATAGTTGCCGACTGAGAGGTTCAGCTCCGCCAGGCTCAGCGTCCCGGCTATGTCCTCCGGCTCTCGCCTGACGAGCTCCCTGGCCACCGCGATCGCCGCCTGGGTGCGGCCCGCGAGCCGGCGCATCTCGGTAAGGCTGCGCAGCGCGGCGACATCCCCGGGCGCCAGCCTGGCCGCCTCGGAAAGCTGCCGCTCCGCCTCATCGATCGCGCCGCCCAGGTAAGCCAGGTGTCCGAGGCTGACCCTCGTCCCCGGCTCGGCGGGATCGAGCTGCACGGCCGTGCGGAGCGCCTGCTCGGCGCCGGCCAGGTCGGCCGAGCTTAGCCGCGCCATACCCAAGTCCCGCCAGACGCTAGCGTCGGCCGGCGTCAGTTCCCGGAGCCTTCCCAGGTAGGTCGTGGCCTCGTCGAGGCCAAGCTCTAGCGCCGCGCGGCCCGCGATAGCCAGCAGGCCGGGGTGGTCACCGCGGCCGTTCAGACCCTCGAGAGCGAGACGATAGGCCGCCTTGAAATCCGCCGCGGCGAAGGCATCTTGAGCCGGATGGGCCAACTCGACCATCGATGCGTCCACGCAATCCCTCCGCGTTCACCAGCCGTCGACGGCCGCTAAACAAGACCAAAAACACGCTTCGCTGAAAACGCTACGGCTTATCCTGGAACGGCCCAAGTGTTCGGAGCATCGGAGTTACGTTATGGTAAACCTGCAGCCGCATGGCTATGCCGGCGGCCTCTCCCCTGGCGTGGCTGACTATCTCGCCGGCCAGCGCGTCCTTACGCTGGCTACCGCTGGCGGGTGGGATTTGCCGCATGCGGCGATGTTCTGCTTTGTGAACGACCAGCTAACGTTCTATGTCTGGACGCGCCCGGGCAATGCCACGACCCGGAATATCGATATCAACCCCGCGGTGTCGCTGACGATCGGCGAGTACCAGCCGGGCTGGCGGTCGGCCAAGGGAGTGCAAGCCAATGGCAACGCCGCAGTCGTGCTCGACCCGGCGGAAATCCGGCACGTCCATCGGTTGTTCGCGGAGAAGTTTCCGCGCCTGCTGCCTGATCAGCTGCGGAATCTCGTGTTCCTCCGGATACGCCCGGCAGAGCTCGCCCTCATCAGCAACGAAGCCGAAGGCGACGACGACGGGGGCGGCGAGCGGTCCACGGAGTTCCACCGTAGCCTGGTGTACAGCGCCTTTGGCGCCGTGCCCAGGCAGCAGGCGGACGCCATCGCCGGCCGGCTCGGGCGGGTCGCGGCGCCGGCCGGGACGATCATCGTGCGTCAGGGCGGGCCGGCCGAGAAGTTCTTCATCATCGTCGACGGGACGGCTGAAGTGATCCGCGAAGATGGCGGCTCAGAACGGGTGGTGGCCACCCTCGGTCCCGGGCAGTTCTTCGGCGAGGTGGCGATACTGCGCGATATGCCCCGTACGGCCACGGTGCGGGCCGTCACCGCGGTGTCCCTGCTCACCATGGACGATGACACGTTCCGGACGCTGGTCGCGCAGTCGCTCGGGATCACGAGAGACTTCGAGGAGATCGTCCGGGCCCGGATGCCGGACTCCACCTGGAGCGCCAAGTGACCACCACACTGCACGCCGGCACAGCCGTGATCGAGGCCCCCTTCGGCACGCGGGACCTGCGTCAGGTGCTCGGAATGTATGCCACCGGCGTCACGGTCATCACCACCCAGGGCGGCAGAGAGCCGTACGGCATGACGGCCAACTCCTTCACCGGAGTCTCCCTCGACCCGCCGCTCGTGCTCGTCTGCGCGATGAGCCAGGCGCAGGGCGCGGCGACAATCTCCGCCAACGGCCACTTCGCGGTGAATGTGCTGACCGCCGAGCAAGAGGCGATCTCGCACTTCTTCGCCTCCCGCAACCGCCCGCGCGGCCCGGACGCCTTTGCCGAAATTCCGCACCACCGGCTGGTGACAGGCGCGCCGATCATCAATGGGGCGGCGGCATATCTCGATTGCTCGCTGGTCGCCGAATACGAGGTCGGTGACCATACGATCTTCATTGGCGAGGTGCTCGCCCTCGGCGCCGAACCGTCCGCCCGGCCGCCGTTGCTTTTCTTCGCCGGCGGCTACCAGACACTCCGACCCGAATGAAGTCCCGATCAAAGGGTACGTAAGAAGAATGAAGCTCCTTGACTTTTTCACCCTTGTCATCGTCGGATTCACCAGCTGCGCGGAGTTCGGTTCTTACGCCTTCGTGCACCCGGTTATCCGCCGTCTTCCCGTCGAGCATCATCTCGCCGTGGAGCAGGGCCTGCTGCGCACCTTCGGCCGGGTGATGCCCGTGCTCATGACCGCATCGATGATCCTGGGCATTGCCCACGCCAGCACGGCCGGCGGCTATGGTGGTCCGGCCGTCTGGCGATGGCTTGGCGCGGCATCCTTGATCGCCGCGCTGGTTTCCACGGTCATCGTGAACGTGCCGATCAACCTGGCCACCGGCCGGATCGACCCGGCCTCGCCCCCCGCCGACTGGCGGTCGATGCGGAACCGGTGGGAGGTATTCCAGGGTCTGCGCTCCTGGCTCCTGCTGCTCGGGTTCGTCTTCATCTGCGCCGGGTTCGCCTTCCGCTAGCTCACGCCGTCTTCCGGCTCCTTATGCGTGCGCCGCCGGGACCAGCGATCCCGCAGGCGGATGCCGGTGGCCAGCACCTTCGCCACCGGGCGTGGCATCGCGGACTTCGGCACCATGCCCAGCTGCTGAGCCATCCCGAGCCGGTCGGTCTCCTGCCAGCCCTCGACGATATGGCCGTCCTTCATGCGCACAATGCTGATCGCGTAGAGCGTGGCCACCCGGCCGGTGGCCGGGAAGCCGTTGAAGTCGCCGGCGTGGGTGCCGGTCGCGCTCCACCTGATGACCACGATGTCGCCCTCGGCGACGATGTCGTGGACCTCCATGACGAAGTCGGGCATTCCGCTGCTGATCCGCTCCATCGCGACGCGCACGCCTTCGCGACCGGGCGGCAGGTCGCCTTCCCGCACCTGGTCATGGAACACGGCGGTCTCGTCCACGATCTCCTCGGCGGTGGCCCAGTCCCCATCACCCCAGGCTCGCTGTAGATACCGCTCGACGATCTTCTTGTTCTGCGTGGGAGTCATTGTCGCCTCCGTGTCTAGTGAGAAAGGCCGGCGTGGCTTCGCGCGTCCAGCTCCAGTAGCGGGCCCGTCACCTTCGGCCCGATACGGCGCAGCACCGCGGCATTCAGGGCCGGGCCGAGCAGCCCGCCCCAGGATGCGGACTCGCCCACGCGCCGGGACGCCACCATCAGCGGCAGGGTGACCGATCGCCGGGCCCGCTCGTAAGCGCGGATCGCGCTGATCGCGCCGATGCTGCCGGCCAGGTGGTCGGCGAGCGTGACGGCGTCGGTCAGCGACGTTCCCGCGCCCTGACCGAGATTGAACGTCATGGCATGCGCGGCGTCGCCGAGCAGCGTGACCCGGCCTCGCCCCCAACTGCGCATCCACCGCCGGTCCAGGGTGTTCCGGCGATGGATCGCGTCCGGCGGCGTGGCGGCCAGCAAGGCCCCGGCGGTGGGCTCCCAGTCCCGGAAGAACGCCGTGAGGGCCTGGTAGGAGCCGAGCGGGTCACCCGCCTCGCCTTCCGGCGCGTTGCGCACGCACCACCAGCACACCCGACCGCCGCCCAGGTGGAAGAAGGCGAAGCGCGCGCCGTTTCCGTGCAGGATCCGGAACAACCGGGCAGGCGCGCCGGCGTCGGTCTCCGCAATGCCTGACCAGTGAGCGTAGCCCGGGTACCTGGCTGGCTCAAGACCGTGCAGGTGGGCGCGAACCCTGGAGTCAAGCCCGTCGGCGCCCACCAGGATGGCGCCGCGTTCCGTTCGCCCGTCCGTAAAAGTAGCCGTCACCCCCCGGCTGTCTTCAGACATGCCGCGGAAGGTCGAATTCAGCGCCAGGCCGTCCGGGCCGAGTTCATCGTAGAGAATATTGAGCAGGTCGGCGCGCCGGATCGCGATCGGCACAGCCCCGAGGCTCCGCCCCCGGGTTTCCATATCGACGCTGTTGAACACGCGGCCGCGCGTATCGCACATCTCGAGCCGCGCAAGCTGGTGACCGCATGCGTAAGCCTTCTCCGCCAGCCCCAGCCGGGCCAGCGACAAGACGCCCGCGTACCACAGGACGTAGCAGCCGCCATACTGCGTCCCCTTCCGTGAACGAGCCTCGTACAGCTCGGCCTCAAGGCCGGCCCGGCGCAGCGCGAGCGCGGCCGCAGAACCACCGATGCCGGCGCCGATGATGAGTATTCTCCGGTTACCTATCCGCATAGCATTCCCCCGCAGCGCCTGCTTGTCGGGCTGTTTCCGTACCTTTTGAAGAGTCTGTGCCACTGATCCGGCTTTCTAATAGACCCGTTTTAAGCTAATGCATTTTCTTTATTCGCGTCAATGTGTTTATTCGCCGATCCTGCGCTATTCAGGCAGGAAAGACGGGCCGCTGAGATCCGGGACCGAGCCCGGACAGCCGAGATCGGCCGCCACCATCGCCGCGACCGCGCGGCCGGAGGTGAGCACCCGAAGTGACGACGTTCCCTCCTCGGACCAGTGACCGGAAAGGAACAGCCCGTCGAGCGGCGTACGGTGGGCAAGCCGCTTGCTCGCCGTCTGGGACGGGATGTTTTCCCAGCCGTAGGCCGCTCCGCCGCGGTTTCGCGTGTAGCGGTGCAGCGTGTCCGGCGTGGCCACGTCGACGATCTCGAATGCGTCCCTTACGCCCGGGATGCTTCCCTCTACGGCATCGAGCAGCGCCGTCGCGTAGGCGTCACGCGCCTCTTTCCATGTGCCGTCCGCCCTGGCGGGCGCCAGGCTCGTCACGATGGCGAGGTGGGTGCCGGGCGGTGAGAGCGAGGGGTCCACGATGGTGGGAACGCTCACCCAGATCCCGCCGGGCCGCGCCTGCTGTATGCCGGCCCAGGTCTCGTCGTGGTCCCATGTCCTGAAGACGAAGGTCTCGTGGGTCAGCCCCAGTTCGGCCGGATCGGCGCGCAGCACGCCGTAAAGCGCGAAAGCGGACGGCGCCAGGCAGCCGCGGAGCAGACGCTGGCGTAGCCGGCCCGGTAGCAGATCCCAGCCCACGAGCTCCCCGAACGTCTGGCAGGCGTCGGCGTTGGAGACTACGGCGCGGGCGGTCAGGACCCGTCCGCCCGCCGTCTCCACGCCCGCGGCCCGGCCGTCGTCGATGAGGATTCTCGTCACCTCGCTGCCGAGCAGCACCTCCCCGCCATGGCGGCTGACCGCCGCGGCAAGGGCGTCGGCCAGGGTCTGGAAGCTACCGAGGGCGTAGTAGGTGCCGGTGTGCAGAGTCTCCAGCATCTGGTTGAACAGCAGGAACGACATCCGTGATGGCGGCGAGCCCACGTACGGCCAGATGCTGCCGATGGCGGCACGGCACCGCGGATCGGTCAGGTATTCGCCAAGCACGTCCTCAAGCGCCGACATCCGGTGCCGGAACACCAGCGGCGCGGCCGCTACCGCGTCCTCGAGCCCGCGCGCTCCCACCTTCTGCGGTAGCGCCGCGAGCTGCGCGAAGAGCGCTCGCCGCATGTCAAACAACCGGACGAGACCATCGGCATCGGCCGGGAACAGGCGCTGGTGCGCTTCGAGGAACGCCTGCCTGCCGGGAACAGCGTCGATGGTCAGGCCGGGGAACCTGGCGCTGTAGGTGTGCTCCGTGGCGACGAACGTGACCTGATCGGCGACGCCGAGGTGGGCCAGCATCGTGGGGGCGAAACCGCGCGGGCCGGCGTCCATCGTGAAATGAATGGCCGGGTCGAAGACGTACGGCCCTCGGCGGAACGCCTGCGCGTACCCGCCGGGTTGCTCGTTCCGTTCGACGACCGCGACCCGCAGGCCCGCCCGGGCCAGCAGGGCGGCGGCCGAGAGCCCGCCGAGGCCGCTTCCGATGACCACCACGTCGCGATCAGCGGCCGCCGTGTCGCTCACGACGCCGGAGCCGGGTTCGGAGCGGTCCAGTCGCAGACGATCCCGGCGTATATCCACTTGGTGGCCTCGACGCCGATGAGCGCGACCCGGTGACCGGGTTTGATCATCCCGGTCCGCCACGCATGGTCGAGGAACAACGGGACGGCGGCACACCCGCAGGCGCCCGTCTGCGCGAGGTTGTCGAAGATACGCCCCTCGAGGGCCTGCCATTCGGGCGTCAGGATGCCGGCTTCCCGCATCGAGTCAAGCATCCAGCCCACGTTGCCCTCGGGTATGAGACACCAGTCCGTGTCCGCTGCCGCCAGCGAGCCCGCCGCCAGCGTGTCGCTCAGCGCCTCCGCCACCATGACCGGGGTGAAGTCTCCTGCCCCCACCACGTCGACCCGCAGGTCGACCAGGCGCCGTGACCGCTGCTGGGTGCGTATCGGCGCGTGCGTGCCGCCGCCGATGGCATGGATACCCGGCTTGCGCAGGCCCCCGATCGCGCGGGTCGCGCCGCGGTGCAGGCCCTCGTCACTGTCGGCCGCCGTGACCACGATCGCGCCGGCTCCGTCACCAAACATGTAGAGCGGCAACCGGTCGCGCATGCGGATCTTCTCCGGCGGAGTGTCAAGGAACACCGGGGCGAGCACCGGCGAGATCGCCTCGCTGCCGATCACCAGAGCGACCTGATGGCGCCCCTCCTCGATCCACATGCGGGCCAGGTCAAGGCCCTGGGCGGCACCAGCGCCGCCGGATCGGATCTCCAGCGTGGCGCATCGCTCCAAGCCCAGCATCTCCTGCACCAGGTTCACCGCGGGCGGCAGGACGTAGTCCGGCGTCCCGGTGGCGAGGATCATCAGATCCACCTGCTCGGGCTTGAGATCCGCGGCGTCAAGGGCCGACTGGGCTGCCTTGAAGGCCATACCGGAGTTGCTATCCAGATGCTCGCCCGTCTCCGGGTCGATCATCCAGTAGCGCTGCGTGATCGACACGCCGGCCAGGACATCATCCGGCAGCGGCCCGGCGAGCCTGGAGATCGTCTCGTTGCTGATGGGTTCGCCCGGCTGGTAGCCACCGGTCCCTGTGATCTGCGCCCTGCGCATAGCTCGTTCCTTCCTAACATGATCGACGGCAGACGGCGCCCGTCTACAGCGCCGGCGTCAGGTCCTTGCGCGCCTTCCCGGCCGCCTGCATCGCGTACACCGTTCGCAGCGCAACCTGATTGCGGACGGCGCACATCACCGGGGCCTGCATCAGGCTCATCCTGCTGACGATCCGGGAGGTCTTGACAAAGCCGTTGGCGCGGCCCATCCGCCGTTGCTCGTAGTCCCGGAGCGCGGCGACCGGATCGGCCGCGCCGCGCAGCGTGCCGGCCAGGCTGACGGCATCCTCAATGGTCTGGCCGGCGCCCTGGGCCATGTCCGGGTACATCGGATGCGCCGCATCCCCGAGCAGGGTGACCCGGTCCTGGCCCCACCGCTTGAGCGGATCACGGTCGACGATATCGGTGCGGAGGATAGCCGCCTCGTCGGTTGCGGCGAGCATTCCCTGCACCTGCTGCGGCCATCCCGCGTATCGCGCGGATACCGCCGCCTTGCTGCCGCCTTCGGGATCCTTCTGCCGTGGCGGCGACTTGACCAGGCTCAGCCAGTAGAGCCGCTGGCCGCTGACGTGATAGTGGAGGATGCGCGCGCCTGGACCCCAGTAAATGCACATCTCGCCGACCGCTATCTGCGGATTGGCGTAGTCGCAAATGGCCCGCCACGCGGTAATGCCCGAGTAGTGCGGTTCCGTCCAGCCATGCAACTGCTGGCGCACGACCGATTTGATGCCGTCGGCGCCTACCAGGATGTCGCCGTGTTCCTCACCGCCGTCCGCCAGCCGCACGACAACTCGCCGGGTATTCTGCTCGAAGCCGACGCATTCCGAATTGAACCGCAAGACGCCGTCCTCAAGCGTGCTGGCCAGCGTGCGGTGCAGTTCTGGCCGGCTCAGGCCCACCGTCGGCGCGCCCAGCCCTTCGCTGACCTCATCGACGCCGAGGGTGCCCAGCAAGCGGCCTTGCCAGGACAGATAGCGATGCGCGGTTACCGTGGTACCGGCGGTGGCGACGGCCTTGGCCATGTCGATTTCCTGCAGCGCCTGCAGCGCATTGCTCCACAGATGAACTCCGGCGCCGAGCGCCACATCGTCGACCGACGCCGCGCGCTCCAGGACCACGGCGTCCAGGCCGGCCTGGCGCAGCGCGATGGCGGCGGTCAGCCCGCCGATTCCACCTCCGGCGATTATCACCCTGAGGTTCTTCACGACCGGTTCTCCCCTCGGGTATCCGTGCTGGTTAGTTAGATAACTTCGTCACGGCGGCGAACGCGACCAAGATGAGCGCGGCCACATCGCAGCCGACGCGCATGCTGTGCAGCTGGAGCCATTTCCGGCGCCACGTGCGCCAGTCGGTCTCCGGTGTGGAGTCCGTTGCCGCAAGCTCCCGTCCGTTGAGCGGCTTCAGCCCGACGAACGTAATCGCCAGCATGCCGAGCAGAGCGCAGCCGGCCAAGATGAGCAGCACTGACCTGCCGTTCCCGAGGCCGATTCCGAGGCCGATTCCGGTGGCGAAGGTCACGATGATGGTGACCGGCATGAAGACCGGCATCAGCTGGCCTAGCTGCCTGGTAATCGCCTGGGTGCCCGGCCGGCTCTGCGAGATCGGCAAACGGTCGAGAGTGATATGGATGATGAGCGCGCATAGTTCATTACCGGCGAGCAATCCAACGAGCAGGATCGTGCCGAAGATGCCGATTTCGATGATGGTCATGATGGCGCGTCTAGCTTGATCTCGATGCTTACCCGTCCCGCGGCGATGGACCGGCGGATCTCGCTGTCGCTGACGTGCCCGCCCTCCCGGGCCAGGCCGGCCGGGCGCGAGTACGAGGGGATCGCGTCGACCAGTTTCCTGAGTATCGTCGCCGCCCGGTCGGCATCGGTCACCGTATCGGCCGTTCCCTCGACCGTGCGCCCGCGGACCAGCATGCGAACACGCGCTCCGCCGGCCACGTTGCGATACCAGGGAGAATCCGTGGACATCAGGATCCAGTCACCCTCGCGCACATAGGCAACCGGCGTGCGGTAAGTTCTGCCGCTCTTGCGCCCTCTGAACTCGATGATGGCGTACTTGGTACTCATAATCCCGTGCAACGGCGACCTGATGATAATCGACGGGAACGCGTTTACGAATTTGTTAGGCATCTGGTCAGCTCCAGCGCGGTTATTCGGCGACGGGCGCCTCTTACGGGCCTATCTCCAAAAACGATCGTATCTGGTTGGCTACGAGTCCGGCATCCTCTGCGTGCAAGGCATGGCCTATTCCAGGCATGAAGACATGCCTGGCGCCAGGTAGCAGCCGCATGGCGGATTTCACGTCGGTATCTCTCATCAGCGCACCCCGGGATGGATCACCCTGTATTAGCAGGACAGGGCATGAAATGCGCGGAAGCAGCTCATCGGGTTCATATCCGGACAGCATGCGGCCATCGCGGAAGTGCGTCATGACCTCCGGGTCCAGCTGGTCAAGGGACTTGGCCAGGGAGCGGAGCGCGATGGGCAGGTCGGCCAGGTATGACACGACGAGATCCGGATCGAGGTCCTCGGGGTAGATGGCCGAGTCGGCGACTATCAGCGCGTTTACCAGGTCGGGGTGCTCGGCCGCGGTCATGAGCGCGATCCAGCCGCCGAGCGAGTGTCCGTACAGGCTCACGGGGGCCTGTCCGGTCGCGACGATGAACCGTGCGGTGTCGGCGGCGAAGTCACGGACGCTGTAACGACCCGGTGCGCGCGCGGACGTGCCATGACCGCGCAGGTCCGGCGCGTACTGCTCGAACCCGTCACCCAGCTGGATCATCAGCGGCTGGAACACCTGCCAGCGGGCGCCGAGCCCGTGCAACAGGACCAGTGAGCGGTTCGCGGGTCCGGCTCCGCATACTTTCCCGTATGCCACTTCCGGATCCTGCCCGCGCAACACGTGCCCGGTCGGGCGCGAGCGTTTCATCGCGACCCCACGGCAGCGACCGGACCGAGAACGATCGAGAAGTGCGTCCCGCCCAGGGAACCGCTGTTAATGAGGGCCGGACCGGGACGCTCGCCCCTGGTCCAGCCTTCCACGGCCAAGGCCGTGGCTAGCGGGGCTCCGGCGCCTATTGGCTCGCCGAGGAACATCCTGGGAGCGAGGATTCCGGGTCGGTCCCCGGCTACGAACACTCTGGCCAGCGCCTGCTGCTCCGCCAGGTCGGCGAATTTCAGACCGGACTGCGATGACCAGACGGTGGCGATGTCCGCCGGCTCGAGGCCGGCCCGCTCGAGTGCCAGCCGCATCGAACGTTCCACTCCCCGGCCCTGGTGATCCCAGCGCCCCACGCCAAGCCCGTCACCGGCAATGGCGTAGCCAAGCACAGCGGCCAGCGCGCGGGCGCCGCGCTGGTCCGCATGGGCATGACGCTCGAGCAGCAGCGCGACACCGGCTTCGGACAGGGCGTAGCCATCCGGGTCCACGGACCCTATGGCGCGGTACGCGTCGATGACCGCCGGGGTGAGCGTGTCCGCGCCGATGGCGAGCATCGCGTCGGCCTGGCCGCGGGCGAGAACGTCGGCTGCGTACATGATCGCCGAGGCGCCGGCGGCATGGCCGGCGGTGACCGTCGTCGTCGGTCCTACCGCGCCGACGTGCATCGCCACCTGACCGGCCGCGGCGTTGTAAACGGTATTCGGGAACACGGCCGGGTTCGCCGCGCGTGGCCCGTCCTCGAACAGGGGACGGGAGAAGGCCTCCATCGATTCCATCGGCCCGATGCCCGTGCCCAGGATCGCCCCGACCCTGACGCGATTCTCGTCATCCAGTTCCAGCTTCGCGGACGCGATCGCGAGCTGAGACGCCACCACGCTGAACACGCCGAGACGGTCCATGCGACGGCGAGCCTTCGCCGGAAGGAAAGCGCCGGGGTCGAGATTGACGCGGCCGATCCGGGATCCGCCTTCGTCCGCCGTGCAGTCACGTCCGGCGGCAACCGCGTCCCACAGGGCCGCGGGATCCGTGCCCGCCGGGGTCAGCGCTCCGACACCGGTGATGACCACCGGCTCGTGCCCGGGCTCCGGCGGCGGGGCAGAGCGGTCGCGGGTGAATACCACGGAGGCGTTTGCCCCGCCGAACGCGAAGTTGTTAGACACCGCGACCCCGGTGTGCAGCGGACGCGCCGTGTTCCCGACATAGTCCAGGTCGCATTCGGGATCTGGCTCGGTGAAGTTGGCGGTCGGCGGCGCCAGCTGGTTTTCCAGCGCCTTTACGGTGACTACGCCTTCCACCGCGCCGGCCGCGCCGAGCAGGTGACCGATCATCGACTTCGTGCTGCTCACAGCGACGGACCGGATGGCCGGGCCCAGCCCGAGTTTCATGGCCTTGGTTTCGGCCGGATCGTTTTTCGCCGTACCGGTGCCGTGGCTGTTCACGTACCCCACGTCCGCCGGATCGATCCCGGCGGCCCGCAGCGCCGCCCGTACCGCACGTGACGCCCCGGCGCCCTCCGGGTGCGGGGCCGTCGGATGGTATCCGTCGGCGGACAGCCCCAGGCCCGCGACCTCGGCCACGGCCGTCAGGCCGTGCTGGCGGGCGAGATCGGACCGCATGAGCACGAACATGCCGCTCCCCTCGCCCAGGGATAGTCCCTTCCTGTCCTTCGAGTAGGGAGCGGCAGGCTCGGGAGACAGCGACTCCAGAGAGTTGAAACCGGCTATGAGCACATCGGACAGCGCGTCGGTGCCGCCGCTGATGATCGCGTCGGCCTGTCCCGCGCGGATCAGGTCGGCCGCGTAGCCGATGGCGTTAGCGCCGGCCGCGCATGCGGTATTCACCGACAGCGCCGGGCCGCGCAGGCCGAAGGCGCCCGCGACCGCCTCGGCGATCGCCTGCGGCGGGACGAACAGCAGCAGCCTGGGGTCTGCCGCCTCACCACGCATCCGGGCCTGATACCAGTGCCTGGCGCTCAGCAGGCCCGCGTTGCAGGTTCCGATCACCACGCCCCAGCGCTCGGCCGGGATCTGCGTCAGGACATGGCCGCAGCCCGTCATCGCCTCCTCGGCCGCGAGCAGGGCGAAATCCAGGGCGCGGTCGCGAAAACCGGCCGGATAGCCGACATTGTGCCGAGCTCGCCGTTCCACCTGGACTTCGCCGGCGATTGCGGTCCTGTATCCGCTCATGTCGATATGGCGGACTTCCCGGATCGCGACAGTGCCCCGGCTCACGCCACGCCAGAGATCGTCTGCCGTGGGTCCCTGCGAGGTAAAGGCGCCGATGCCGACAACTACTGCTCGTGCTGGCTGACCGTTCGCTATCACGATCGACTCCTCCCTAGCCCGCCGCCGCCAGGACCAGGGCGACGTTTTGCCCTTCCAGGCCGCGACCCAGGGCCACCGCGTGGCGGACCTCCAGTTCGCGCGCCTTGCCCGGTACCCAGTCGATCCCTTCGCAGCGGGGATCGACGTTCGTAAGGTTCAATGTCGGTGGAATCGTGCGCTGGCGGATGGCGAGCGCGGCGACCGCCACGCTAAGCGCCCCTGAGCCAGCCACGAGATTGCCGGTGGCCGCCTTGACGCTGCTCGCGGCGATCTGGCTCGCCGCCGCCCCGAACGCCGACCGGAGGGCAGCCGCCTCACTGGCGTCGCCGAGCGCTGTGGCGCAGCCATCGGCGGCGACGTATTCGACCGCATCGGGGCTCAGCCCGGCCTCGTCAAGCGCGCCTTCAATCGCCCAGGCCAGGGCCTTCCCGTCGGGCGAGGGGGTCACGAGCCCGTCAGCATCGAACCCGGCGCCCATCCCGGCCACCTCCGCGTAGACCGTCGCGCCGCGCTGGCGTGCCGTGGCCTCGTTTTCCAGCACGACGAACGCCGCGCCTTCTCCGGGCACGGATCCGTCGCGGTCGCGGTCGTAGGGACGGCAGGCGGCATCCCCGAGGTCATTGCTCGCGGACATGACGCCAAGCGCGTCGAACTTGGTCATGCTCCACCATGACGTCGCGTCGTCGAATCCCCCGGCGACCGCGACGGTCGCCTCGCCCCTGCGGATGGCCCGGTAGGCCCGGCCGATTGCCGTGACGCCCGCGTCGCCGGTACCTGCGAAGTAGGTGTTGGCGCCGCGCAGGCCGTGAGCCTGGGAGATATAGAAGAGCGAGGCGGCCTGGAGCCCTTCCACGTAGAAGAGGGGATAGAACTGCGCGGCCCCGGCGGTGCCCATCCGCGCCATGTCCGTGGTTCCGTCGGGATTCCGGCTCAGCAAGACGGCGTCGATGACCTTCGAGGGTTCAGAGATCTCCTTGCTGCCCCCGATGAACAGGCCGGCCTCGGCCGCGTCATGGTGCGCGAGCACGGAACCCGCATCGCGGACCGCCAGGGCCGCCCCGGCGACGGCGAGCTGATCGTCACGGGTCATGTTCCGCAGGGAGCGCCTCGGCACGAAGGATGCCGCGTCGAAGTCCGGGATCTCCGCGCCCAGCTGCGTCCGCAGCGAAGAGACGTCGAACCTGGTGATCCTGGAGATCGCGCTCTGGCTGTCGAGGAGTGCCTGCCAGGTCGCCTCGGTGCCGGTTCCGAGCGCCGTCACCAAGCCGATGCCGGAGATGACGACCCTGTTCATCCGGCACCTGCCAGCTCGGGCTGGATGAGGCGAAGCCCGCCGACGGTGGTGACGCGATTGCCGTCCACCACGGCCCGCCCGGTGCACCGTGCCTTCCCGTCAGCGCACTCGGCCAGCTCCACCGTCAGCTCCATGACATCGCCGGGCCTGACGAAATGCCGGAAGGACACCTTCTCGGCTTCCGCCAGGCGCCACCGGAGCTGGGTCGACTCCCGCAGCAGCACCTCGGCCAGCCTGGCCAGGCTGCCGATGATGATGACCCCGGGCAAGACCGGAAGCCGCGGAAAATGACTATCGAATATCGCGAGCGTGCTTGGCACGTTGAGTATCGCGTCGGCTCGTCGGCCAGGTTCTACGGCAAGGATCCTGTCAAGGCCGATTAGCTGGCCGACGGGCGGTGCCGCGGTCATCGTGTCGGACATCAGGCATCCACCTTCCGGACTATCAGGCAGGCGTTCGTCCCGCCGAAGGCAAAGGCGTTCACCATCGCGAACTCGGTGTCTACCGGCTTGGCGGTGTTGGGGACGTAGTCCAGGTCGAGTTTCGGCCCGGGAGTCTCCAGGTTGATCGTCGGCGGCGCGCACCCCTCCCGCAGTACTCCCAGCGCGCCGATCAGGCCCACGCCCGCGGCGGCCGCGGTCAGGTGGCCGACCATCGACTTCACCGAGCTGATCGCGACATGCGGCGAATGGGAACCGAAGACGTCCTTTATCGCCCGCGTCTCGCAGATGTCGTTGCCTGGCGTCGATGTGCCGTGCGCCGCGATATACCCGACTTGCCCGGGAGAAACGCCGGCGTCCTGCAGCGCCCGGGCCATCGCGAGCGTGACCCCGCCTCCGTCCGGCGGCGGATCGGTGATGCGGTAGGCGTTCATGGTCGCCGCGTAGCCCGCCAGCTCGGCGTGTATTCTCGCGCCACGCTCGCGGGCGCTCTCCATGTCCTCCAGGACGAACATGGCGGCGCCCTCACCAAGAACGAATCCCGACCGGTCGGCGCTGAATGGCCGGGACGCCCGCGTTGGTTGATCAGCATGTTCGGTGGTGAGGGCGCCAAGCAAGGAGAACCCAAGGACATCGAGCCAGGAGATCAGGGAATCGTAGCCGCCCGCGATCATCATGCGGGCGTCCCCGTCCTGGATGCGGCGATATGCCTCGCCGATCGCATGGCCCGATGCCGTGCACGCGGTCGAAACGCCGAGGAGCGGGCCCGCGCAGCCGGCGGATTTTGCGATGGCCGCCGCCGGGACGTTCTGGTCGCGCTCCAGCACGTGCTCCAGTGGCTGCCGGTACAGCGGCGGCTGGCGGAATCGGTGAAAGATCTCGGCCAGCTCGTCGAGCGACGGACGGCCGGCCGTCGCTCCGATGCTGACCCCGCGCTCTCGAGGCGAATACGTGTTACCGCCGATTCCGGAATCTGCCATGGCCTCCTCGGCGGCGGCCAGGCCGAACGCTCCCTGGCGCGACAGGCGTTGCCGCAGGCCCGAATCACGGATGCGCTCTTCGGGGTCGAACCCCCGCACCATGCCGGCTATGCGGACCGGAAACGCTGACGCATCGAAGGTGGTGATCGAGCCTACGCCGCTTTGCCCGGCGAGCAGCGCCGACCAGGTCGCTGGGGCGTCATTGCCGACGGGAGTCACGGCGCCGATGCCGGTGATCGCCACCCGGCGGGCGGCCGGCCTCATGAGCGCGTCAGCACGCGCAGCATGCGTCCCGAGTCCTCGGGATCCTCAAGATCTTCGGCGTTGATCAGGGCACACATGATGTCCTTCGCGAGCATGACCGGCGCTCCGTCAACCGTCGCGCTGCCGGACAGCACGGCCACGTCGTCGCCCATCGCTTCGACCACGCCGTCGAGCACCAGCACGTCTCCGGCCCGCACGTCGGCCAGGAAGCGGACGTTCCCGATCCGCAGCAGGGCGGCTCGCTTGCGTCGTCCGGTGGTCAGCATGATCAGCCAGGTCCCGGCCTGGCACAGTGACTCCAGGACCAGCGGGGCAGGCATCACGAGTTCACCCCCGACCTGCTCGGTGAATTCCTCGCTGCCGGACACCAGCTTGCGGCCTCGCACGCGGCGGCCAGCCTCGAATTCGTCTATGCGATCAATCAGGTGAAAGCGCATTGAAATCCATCGCCTTCGTGCCGGAGTCCCCGGCGAGCCAGGAAAGTTCCGCGGGATTGGCGCGCACCGCGGCCGCCTGCGCGATCGCGAGGCCGGCGGTGTGCGTGAGCGAAAGGCAGATCGTCCGGAAGCCGCAGACGTCTGCCCGCGCCGCCACGGCACCGCTCAGGCCCGCGACCGGGCTGCCGTCCGGGTCGTTTGTGACCTCGATGTCGGTCCACCGCATCCGCGGACCGAGTCCTGTGCCCAGCGTCTTGAGCACAGCCTCCTTCGCGGCGAAGCGGGCGGCGAGATGCTCCACACGCCGCCGTTTGCCGGCACAGCTGGCCAGCTCGACCGCCGTGAACAAGTCGCGAGCGGCACCCGGGTGCTCGCGAAGGAGCCGGGCGAAGCGCCTGACGCTGACGAGGTCCACTCCGATCGATACTTCGCAGCACGTCCGCTCACGAACTGACTGTCGCTGCACGCGAAGCCACCAGATCCACGAGGTTCTGCACGGTGAAGTAGCTCATGACCTTCTCGGGCTGGAGCTTTCCATCGAGATCCATGTCGGCGAGCTGCGGCATCACGGTCTTCAGCTGCGACATGCCGGCCGGCTTGATCACGTCCAGCTCCTCGTCGCCGAACTCCTCGTCCGGGATGCCGCCCTGGACGTAGTCGGCGAGGTCGGCGGCCTGGATCTTCACACCGGTTGTCCGCTCGAGCCGGAAGAGCATGTCGAGCAGGTCGATGGACTCGGCGCCGAGCTCGTCGAGCAGCGTGGCGCCGGCGGTTACCTCATCCTCGTCGAGGCCGAGCGCCTCGGCTACTGCCTCGCGCACCTGAGGGAAGAACTCTTCGTTTGCCATTTCGTGCTCCTTGTGTGCTACGCCTCGCTGGGAAGGAGGCGCTTACCTGTCGTCATTCGGGCCGCCCGAGCCCTAGCTGCGCACTGCCGCCCCCGTCGACCGGGAGGCATGCGCCGGTGATGTAGGCAGAATCCGGGCTGGCCAGGAATGTGGTCAAGGCAGCGACGTCTTCGACGCTGGCGAATCTGCGCAGCGGCAACTGCCGCTTTATGCCCTTGCCGCCCTTGTCGATCAGGCCGGACACCATTTCTGTCGGGGCGAATCCCGGTAGCACGGCATTCACCCGGATGCCGAAGCGTGCCAGTTCGACCGCCGCGCTCCTGGTGAAAGCGTTAATCGCGCCCTTGGACGCCGAGTAGTTCGCCTGCCCGATCCAGCCGCGCTCGCCCATTACCGACGAAATGTTGATGATCGCGCCCTCGCGCTGCGCCATGAAGTGATCGAGGACGGCCTTGGTTCCGTTGAAGACACCGCCGAAGTTGACGTTCATGACGGACTGCCAGTCCGCCGGTTCCATGTTGAAGATCAGGACGTCCTTGACGATGCCTGCGTTATTGACCAGAACATGCAGGCCGCCGAGCGCCGCGATCGTCCGCGCGACCACCGAAGCCGCATCGCCGGCGTCCGAGACGTCGCCGGCTAGGGCGACGGCCTTACCTCCGGCCGCCTCGATCTGGCGGACCAGATCCTCCGCCTCGGCCCGGCTTGACCGGTAGTTCACCGCGACGCTTGCTCCCGAGCCGGCTAGGGCGAGGCAAATTGCCCGGCCAATTCCTTTTGCACCACCGGTCACCAGGACGACCCTGTCGTCGAGGTTCATGTCATTCGATCTCCTCAGCCGTATCCGCGTATGACCGCGCACTTCCCGGCACGCCGTTATTCGGCCTCCGCATCAGATCCAGAATCTCGTTACATAAAGGTTCGATGTCCCGTTAATGGCTTCTCGCGAAGATCTTCAAAATATGATGCACGGCCAAATCGTGTCAACGGTGAAAGCTATGTCACCGGTATCTGTTCATGCCTGAACGGCGGCATTGCGCGGCTGACCCTGGTCAGGCGGCCGGCCGGGACGCGGTGGCGGCGCTCTGGCCTCACCGCGGCTTGCCACCGGGCAAACCGATTCGACCTGCCGCTCGGGTAAGCGTGGCGGACGACTGACACAGACACTGGGTTCATGCCTCCTATTCCGGCGGCTTTCAGGCAACTGTTGAACCATGATCGATACCGGCCGTCCCCAGGGCCGTGCGCTGGCCGCGGTGCTATTCACCGATATGGTCGCCTCAACGGCGGTGCGCACTGAACTCGGCGAGGATGCGGGCGATGAGCTGCGCCGGGCGCATGACCGCCTCGTCGATGAGGCCACCCGGGCGCATGGCGGCATCGTGGTGAAGGGGCTCGGCGACGGAGCGATGGCCGTGTTCGGCGGCGCCTCGGAGGCGGTGGAGGCGGCGGTCGCCGTGCAGCAGGCCGCGGATCGCGTGCGACGTCAGGAAGGCACACCGGCGCCATTGCAGCTCCGGGTCGGCGTCAGCGTGGGCGAGGTCGCCTGGGAGAACGGCGACTGCTTCGGGACGCCGGTGATAGAGGCATCCAGGCTGTGCTCCAGCGCGACCGAGGGCCAGATCCTCGGCAGCGATCTGGTCCGGGTGCTGACCGTAGGCCGCCTGGGATCGTTGTTCACCTCCGTGGGCGCGCTCAACCTCAAGGGCCTGGCCAAGCCGCTCGAGACGGTCGAGGTCTTCTGGCGGCGGCAGGCTGAGGAGACCATCGTCCCGCTGCCCAAGGCCCTGGAAGGCGCCGGCCGGCTGCCGCTGGCGGGCCGCGCCGCGGAGCAGGAGACCCTGTTCATCGAGTGGAAACGGGCCACCGCCGACGGACAGCGCGCCCGAGCCGGAGGTGCGCACGTAGTGCTGGTGTCCGGGGAGCCGGGCGTCGGTAAGACCCGCTTGGTGCGCGAGGTCGCCGTCGAGCTGCACCGGAACGGGGCGGTGGTGCTGTTCGGCCAGTGCGAGGAGGAGATGGGGGTTTCCTTCCATCCGTTCGTCCAGGCCCTGGCAGAGGTGGTAGCGGCATGTGGGGACGATCAGCTTCGCAGCCTGATGGGGCCGCTTGGCGGCGAGCTGACCGCGATCGTGCCGACGTTGCGGGCCAGGGTGCCGGAGCTGGCCGAGCCGCTGCACCCGGCGCCGGAGACCGGGCGCTACCGGCTGTTCGAGGCGGTCGTCGACCTGCTGGCGGCGATGTCCGCCTCGGCGCCTGTGCTCATGGTGCTGGACGATCTGCAATGGGCTGACGCGCCGACGCTGCTGCTAGTGCGGCATCTGCTGCGCTCAAACGAGCCGATGCGGCTGCTCGTGGCGGGCACGTACCGGGACACCGACGTCGGGCGGGCCCATCTGCTGACCCAGCTGCTTCCTGACCTGCGCCGCAGCAGCCGCGGGCAGCGGCTGGCGTTGCCTGGTCTGGACGAGGGCGGCGTGGCGGAGATGGTGGCGGCGGCGGCGGATCGTGAGCTGAGCCCGGACGAGTCCGAGTTCGCGCGCCACCTGCACGCCGAGACCGGTGGCCATCCGTTCTGCATCGAGGAAGTGCTCCTCCACTTTGTCGAGACCGGGATCCTGCAGCGTGAAGGCGGCCGCCACACGCTGTCCGGGATCTGGTCCGAACTCGGCATCCCGGAAGGAGTCCGGGAGGTCGTCTTGCAGCGGCTGGCCCGGTTTCCCGCGGTCACCCACGACGTGCTGGAGACCGCGGCCGTGATCGGCCAGCGGTTCGACGTGCGGCTGCTGGCGGCCGTGGTCGACGGCGGGATGCCGGTGGTGGTCGAGGCGCTCGAAGCCGCCGAACGGGCCCGGCTGATCCGCCCGGTGCCGGGCAGCGCGCACCGGTACGACTTCGCGCACAAGCTCATCCGCTCCAGCGTCTACGAGGACATGCCCACCAGCCGGAGGCGGTGGCTGCACCGTGACGTGGGGCTGGCGCTGGAACAGCGTGACGGTAACCACGAGCGGCTCAACGATCTGGCATTCCACTTCGGCGAGGCGGCCGCGGTGGGCGAGGGCGACCGGGCCGTGGACTATGCGCGTCAGGCCGGCGACAAGGCGGCCACCGTGCAGGCGTTCGAAGTGGCGGCCGGCCACTACGCGCGGGCGCGAGCCGCGCTCGAGCTGTCCAGCCGGGACCCGGCGCTCGCCTGCGATCTGCTGCTCGCCGAGGCGGCGGCGCTCTCCCGGTCCGGGAGAGATGACTTCCGGTCGGTGGCGTTCGCGGCCGCCGACGCGGCGCGCGGCCTGGGCGACCCGGGTCGCCTCGCCAGCGCCGCGCTCTTGTTCGTCCACTTCGGCCCCGCCGACCCAACCGTTCACCACCGCGAGGTCGCCCTGATCGAAGAGGCGCTGGAGCAGCTCGACGAGGCCGACAGCCCGGCCCGGGCGCGCCTGCTGGCCGGGCTCGGCGCCGCTCTTTCCGCGGCGCGAGCGAAACCGGCCGCGGCGCTCAGCCCTCAGGCGGTCGCCATGGCCCGGCGGCTGGGAGATCCCATGGTGCTGGCCCAGGTGCTGACCAGTCACCACACGGCGATCGCCGGCCTGGATGTCGACGATGAATCGCTCATGGCCGCCCGCGAGGTGGTGGCGCTGGGCGAACGGGTCGGCGACCCCGAGACCACGTTCGCCGGACACGTCTGCCGTTACGCCAGCCTCGTTCGCGCCAGTGCCATCGACGAGGCAGACGCCGCCCTGGACATCGCCGACGCCCTGGCTCGCGAGCTCCGCCAGCCGATATTCGCCTTTCACGTCCTCCGCCTCCGCGCGGCGCAGGCGCTGCTGGGCGGCCGGATCGCCGAAGGCGAGCACCTGGCGCAGGCGATGTGGCAGAAGGGGCTGGAGACCGGCATCCCCGGCCCGATCCTCGACGCGATGCTCATCGGATTCCGGTCGCGGGCACGGGAACAGCAAGGTCGCCTGGCCGAAATGGACGCCGATGTGTCGCAGCTGGCCGATGCGCAGCCGGACTGGCTGCTGCCGCTGGTCGCGCGGGCCCGGCTGCACTGCGCCGCGGGCCGCCCGGCGCAGGCGCGCCCGCTTTTCGACCGCCTGAAGGCCGACGGCTTCCGCGGCATTCCGCGTGACCAGCTGTGGTTCGAGACGCTCATGCACCTGTCGGCGATCGCCCAGGCGCTGTCGGACGCCGAAGCGGCAGCCATGCTCTACCAGATACTCAGTCCTTACTCCGGCCAGAACACGTTCACGCCCGTGGGCTCGCTCGGCCCGGTCGACCGGGCGCTCGCGCTACTCTCCACGACCATGGCCCGCTATGACGACGCCGAGCGGCATTTCGTGACCGCGGATGAACTCTGCAGCCACCTCCGGGCACCAGGCTGGGCCGCATGCGTGCGCATCAGCTGGGCGAAGATGCTCCGGTCCGGTGAGCCAGGCGACAACGACCGCAGCCTGACCCTAGCGGCCCAGGCCCTGGCCGATGCGGAAACTCTCGGCCTGGCCGGGCTGGCCGACGAACTGCGCGGCCTGGCCCGGTAGATCCGGCTGGTTCAGGAAGCGCGCGGCGCGGACAGCGCCGTCAGCAGGCGATCCACCCGGCGCGTCTCGCCCGTGCTGTATACCGGCAGATCTGGGGCGATCTTCATGGCGAACCCGCTCAGCACCCGGCCGGGGCCGACCTCCACGAAGGTGTCATACCTGTCGGCCAGCAGCCTGCGCATGGTCCCCGTCCATCGCACCGCCCCTGCCACCTGCCGCTGCAGCGCCTCGCGCACCGCGGCCGCCGTCGGCACGTAGTCACCGGTGACGTTCCCCACCACCGGCAGCGCCGGGTCGGTGAACCGGACGGCGTCCAGGGCGGCGCCGATCTCGGCGTCTAGCACCGACATCAGGCTGGAGTGGAACGGAGCCCCGACGCGCAGCGGCACGACGCGCGCGCCCGCCTCCGCCGCAAACTCCGAGGCCAGCGCGACTGGCTGCTCCGCTCCGGAGATCACCGTCTGCTCGGGCTCGTTGTAGTTGGCCGGCTCCACCACGCCGCGGCTCACGTCGCTGGCCCGTTCACACACCTGGCTGACCTGCTCTGGCGGCAAGCCGATGATGGCCGCCATCGATCCTGGCGTTTGCTCGTTCACCAGAGCCATGAGCTCACCGCGCCGCCGCACCAGGGTCAGCGCGTCGGCGAACGTCAGGACCCCGGCGCACACGAGCGCCGAGTATTCACCCAGGCTGTGTCCGGCGGCCGCACGCGGCTCGATGCCCGCCCCTCTGAGCACATCCAGGATCGCCATGCTGACGACGAATATCGCGGGCTGGGTATTCTCAGTGCGGCGCAACTCGGCGTCGGGACCTTCGAAGCACAGCCGGGAGAGCGGAATCCGCAAGATATCGTCGGCCGGGTCGAACCAGCGCGCCTTCAGTTCCGGGTAGCGCGCGACGAAATCCCGGCCCATGCCTACCTTCTGCGAACCCTGTCCGGGAAAGAGAAACACCGTACCCGACATGGTCGACCTCCCTGAGCCAGCTTGATCTGCCCTCGGCCATCATGGCTGACCGAGCGTCCGGCAGCACGAGTTCGCCGCCGGTTAAAATTGAGTCCTGAGCGCCGCGGAAATCACCCCGCCAGGGCCTCATTGCGCTGCTCGAGCGCCGAAGCCAGCTCGTGCCATTCATTACCGCAGGAATACGCGACGTTGATCATGGTCTCGACCCAGTGCGGCGGGATCGCGGCAATGACGCCGCGCCAGTCGCCGGCGTCGATCGCGCGCGCGTCGAACCAGCGCAGCAGCACCCGCCCGGCCTCCGTATAGCGCAGGGCAGGATCTTTCAGCAGGCGCTCCCGCACCGTCTGCCAGGCCAGCGGCTCACCGCAGCGCCGCCTGCGCCGGGTGGACCTGCGATCGCAATGCGGCGCAGACCGCTCTGACCCGCCGCCGTGGTTGTCCAGTACGCAGTCCTCGCCGCGCCGCATCCGCTCGCGCACGTTGTGCGCGGTGCCCAGCGATATCCCGGCCTCCCTCGCGACCTGGCGCAGTGAGGCGTCCGGCCGGGCGGCCATGATCTCGCTGGCCCGGCGCCGACCGTCCAGGGTGCTCATCGGGCGGAGCCGGCCGTCGCGGCCGATCCTCGCGTTCAACTGTGGCATCTGGACGGTTGAACGCTCGCGTATCGCGCCTATCGTGGTGGCCGCCAGGCCGACGAGGGCCGCTATGGCCCGGTCTGACCAGTACGGGTACCAGGACAAAACGCGGTCCGCGGCGGCTTCACGATCCGCCACTGACAGCGGCAGGCCGTGGTCGGTATTTGCCTTGACGGCCATCAGGAACGCACGCCGCTCATCGGCGTCTATGAGCTGGACCCGGATCGTCCCGGCCCCGTTGAGCTTGGCCGCGCTGAGCCGATGCATTCCGTCGATGACCTGCATCGTCCGGCGGTTGACGAGGATCGCCGGGAGGTCGGACAATTTCTCTCGCAGCAGGCGCGTATGCCCGGGGTCCTCACCTGAAATACGAGGTGAAACCGCAGGCAGAAGCGATTCGACCGGGACGACCTCGGATATGCTGGTCGCTTTGGCCGCCTGCAGGACGGGGGCTTCGTCAGCGAGCAGCCCGGCCGAGTCAAGCGTCTCGGTCATCGTCATCATCTCCTCAGCCGCAACGGGCCTGGCCGGGCCGCCGGCAGGCTGAAGGGCATCCCCTCCCGCACCGTCCAAGAGATCCCGCGCACCGCATTGACCTGCTCGCGGTCGTTGTCGCAGGTCCTGCGCCTGGTTGGCTGTCGCTGCCATGAGCTGGCCATCTCCCTGGTGAGGCTTGCACGCCATGGCCATGTTCGCGCAGCGGACCTGTATAGCCGTTGTCGCACGCCTGGCCTGCGGTTGACGTCCTGCCCTCGTGCCAGCCGGCTCGTCTCCTGCGATCGCCGCGCCGGCGCGGGCAGGGCCGGAACAGTGCCGCCAGTTCGACCGGACGGTATGGCTAAGCCCTGGCATTGCCTGCGCTCCGGTTGGCCGGAAGAAACTCCGGGAGCCATACGCGCCACGGCAGGACCCGGGAATCGCTAGCATGTCGCACATGCGGCTCCTTGTCGTCGGTGCGACCGGCGGGCTCGGCCGGGTGACCGTGGCCGAGGCCGGCCGCCGGGGTCACGATGTCAGCGCGCTTGTGCGTGATCCGGCAGCCGCCGACCTGCCCGAGCCGGTGCTCAAGGTCCATGGTGACGTGCTCGACCCGGCCAGCCTCGGGGCCGCCGTGGCTGGACGCGACGGCGTCATCTGCGTGCTCGGCACGCCGAGCCCGCGTCGGCCGAGCACCCTGCTCGGCGACGGCACCGGCAACCTCGTGGTCGCGATGAAGTCAGCGGCGGTTCCGCGGCTGGTCTGCGTGACGCTGCTCGGCACGGCTGACAGCAAACGCAACGCTTCGTTGCTTTACCGCCATGTCATCCTGAGGTTGCTCGCGCCGATGGTGCCCGATAAGGAAGACCAGGAGCGCGTGGTGCGCGAGAGTGGCCTGGAGTGGGTGCTCGTCCGCCCGCCGCGGTTCGTCGGCGGGCCAGGCCGGCCGCCGCGGATAATCCGGGCCGGCGATAGGGGGCGAGTCGGGCATGTCCCCCGTCAGCAGCTCGCCCGCATCCTGCTCGACGCCGCGGAACGACCCGACTACGTACGCCAGGCGATCACCGTCGGCTCGTGACCGCCCCGGATACCGGGTCACACGCGGTTACCTCAGCGCCGCACACGCGAGATCCGCCCACTCCGCATCGTTGACCTTCCGCCACGGACTGGTATCACGGCCGGACGCGTCGGGCTGGCTGCCTATGATGAACCCTCCCACGCACGGCTCGACGCGCCAGTCGGTGCCGAAGGCACGCGCAGCCGCCGCGATGCTTACCGAGCCGACGGCGCACGGAGCGAGGCGCATGGCCGTGCACACCAGGTACAGATTCTGGATCAGCACGCCGACATGCATCAGCGCCAGGCGGTATGCCAGCCCTTCATACTTCCAGGACAGGCGGCGGAAGCGCGCGGTCATGGATATGAGCACCTGAGGCTGATCATCCATGGCGGCCGCCACGCGGGCGCAGCCCAGGAGCTCATCGACCGCGGCGCGATCCGCGCTGACCTGCTCCAGCCGGTGTCCGAGCGGGTCATAGTGATAAACGCCAGGGACAAGGCCCGCGCAGTTAGCCGCTGTGGCATAGAACTCCAGCTCGTAACAGGCGCCGCCGCTCGGGTAGGGGCGATCGCTGAGCTCGTAGGTGGCCTCGGGCCCGCCAGGGACCCGGTGGTTCTCCTGTTCAACGGTAAGCAGCGACCGGACTCGCGCCGTCCGGTACAGCAGGTCACCAAGCTCCGTGAGCGTTATCGGCTCGGCTCCGTGGCGGCGCATCGAGCGCCGGCCTTCGATGGCTGCCGTGAGCGTGGGATCCGGCTTGCGCAGCTCTTCCCAGCTGGGCCGGTGAAGCTGGATGTACCGATCCGCCTGCGGCTTGACGACCGGCTCGGCCGGCGCGGTCTCCCCGATCGGGTAAGTGAGGCCGAAGTCGCGATCATGCCGCCCGAGAGTGCTGAAAGCATGGAACATCAGATCACTCGGCGACCAGCCGATGAGGGCGGGATCGCCGTCTTCCGCGAAGACCGGCGGATTCTCCGCGGGCCCCTCGGCCTGGACGACCATGCCCGCCGCGGTGAGATACTCGAGCGCGTCACCGGTAACCTGGCCGGCGGGCGGCTGGCGGGCCGCAAGCGCAGCCGGCGTGACGGGGCTGCCCAGCGACGCTATCAGCATCACCGCCTCGGCCCGGTGCAGCAGGACCCGGTGCAGCGCCAGGGGCGATTCAAGGCTGTACGTGTTCCCGTCGGTCCGCAGCACGGCGAAGGCCGACAGCCTGATGGGAATGTCCGCGGCGAGCGGCGCCGGATGGAAGCGAGATCGTACCGTGACCGGCACCACCGACAGCAGCGGCTGCCCGGCCTCCAGGCTCAGCGACCGGATTATCAGCGGCTGCAACCGGTCGAATACGCGATACAGCCCGGCCCGCTGCGCGGCAGTAGCGCGGCCGGCCTCCCGCCCGCTCATGGCATTCTCCAGCGAGACCGGTCCCAGGCGCATGCGCCCTAGCGCTTCGCGTACCATGCGTGACGGCCGTTCGACAATGACTTCTCCCCAGCGTCCGCGCAGCCGTAGCGGACCGTCACCGGGTCCAGACTCGACGGTCACGTCTTCGCGCAGGGACCACAGCTCGGACTGCTTCAGCGGCGGGACGGCGCGGTCCTGATCTGCTTTCATCGGCGAGCTCTCAATCTGAGCTGATTACACGTATACCGGGACTGGATTGAGTTCGGAGTACTCGGTAGGCCGCGCCAGCCTGCCCAAGCGGACCGGAACGTCGAAGATGCGGCCGGGAGCGAGCCGCGGCCAGAAATGACGCATCCCGGGCACCACGACCTTGACGACGGGCATCCTGACGTCGGGACGGGTCTGGTCCAAGACGAGGATGTCCAGTCCCGCGCGGCGGGCGACCGCGCAGATGTCGCCGAGTCCTCCGCGAGAGGCACAGTCGTAGTCGGCGAGGGTTCGAGGGGGCTTCCCCGGTTGCGGGAGCAGGTAGGGCTGGTTGGCTACCGTCGCTCGGGCCCACCACGAGACGAGGTGAGGATCGTCCACGCCGCCGCCGTGGCGGCCGGCCCCGGCGGCCGCCGAGGGCAGCAACTGGCCGAGTTCGGTCAGTGCCCGGCGAAGCGCTATGCGCGGGTCGAAATGCGCACCGAAGCCGTACATGATGTCCTCGGTCGCATCCCCGGTACGCCGGGAGACCGCCACCATGACCGGGATGCCGAGATCCGAGGTCATGTCGAGTACCCAGACCTCACGCCCGAGCCGCCGGTACATCTCCGGCAAGCCGGCCATCCACGGGTCCTCGGCCGAGCGCAGGCAGACACCCGGCTGACGGGTGCGGTTGTACCACCACAGCGCGATGGCATCGCGCTCGACGAGCTCGAGGAATCCGCGGATGATGGCATCTTCGAGGCTGGCGCCTGCCGCATTGCCGTTGGAGTCGGCACAGAGCCCGCGCTCCGCCCTGGGGTGGTAGTACAGCATCGCCGTGGGCAGCAACCGTTGCTCGCCGGTGAGCAGCGACCACACGGGAGTCCAGTCGACTACCGCGGCATCCTCGAACGGCTCGGGCACCCGGTGGAACGGCGCGCAGACCGCGTTCCACCGGGCACGATCGTCAAACTGGCGCTGATCGAAAAGAAGGCAGGCATTGGGGTGCACGGCCTGGGCGCCGAGACTGCGAAGGCTGCCCCGGATCGTTGCTTCGTCACCTTGGCGCGTGCCGCAATATCGCTCGATGGCTTCGCCGAGAGCACCGGCCTTGGCCTCCCGTTCGGTGACACCTCTCCCGCCGCTTGGATTCAGCGATCCCGCCCTGAGGCCGGCCACGGTGCTCGCGGCCAAGGCCCGGTTGCGCCCCGACACGAACGCGTGCTGGAACTCGGGGCAGCGCTCCTCGCGCCGGAGTTCGGCCACGATCCCGGTGACCGGGTCAACCAGGTGGCCGTAGTCCTTCAGCACCCGCTCGGGGCCGGATTGCCTGCCGCGGTCCGCCGACCCAGCCAGCGCGCGGGTGACGGCAGGTGGCTTGAACGCCTGGGCCGCCATCAGTCCCGGAGCACCGCAACAGGCGCACTGCGGACGCCGGCGCACGGCGTGGTGCCGACCGCGCAGGCTGAGCATGTCGAGGATACAGATGGCCTGCTGCCCCTCGTCCCGGATGCCGGCCAGCCATTTGACCACTTCCAGGGCTGCGAGCTGGAGCGCCGCCGTGCGACTGGCGGGCAGCGACGCCTGCGGCGCCGCGGGAAACGCCCGGGTGCCGAGGACGCGCCGCAGGAGATGCGCTTCATCCCGGCTCCCCTCCAGCCTTGTCGCCAGGCAGGCCCAGCACGGCCCGGCGCCGGGCCGGAACATCGGGCCGATCCAGGCTTCGGCGCCAGCCGGCCTGGCCAGCAGCCAGGGGCGTCCGCTGGCAAGGTGCCTGGCGTTGACCGCATCCAATCGCGGATCCAGGTAGTCCTCGCACAGCACCACGCTGACCGTGGCGCCCGCGGTGCCCTGTTCGCAGCACGTTAGGCCGGACTCGGCGCACGCGGCGGCGACCGCCGCCGCGTCGGTGCGCCCCAGGGCGACGATCTCCACCGTGGCGGCGCCGATCGCGCGAGCTGCCTCATCCGCGTCGAGCCCGCCCAGGGCCCAGAAGGCCGCGGCGGCAGCGTCGGGCGTGACTGCCGCGCGGGGGTGGGGCGGACGGCGGAGATCTATCAAGTCCGCGTCCGACATCCGCTCCAGCATGCTCCTGACCTCGGCCGCCGCCAGCCCGGCCGGCATCTCCCTGGCCAGCTGGGCGAGGCTGCGGGTACCGTCGAGGAGCGGGGCGAGCCGCTCTGCCCACGGTCCCGACAGGACGGTCACTCCGCGTTCGGAGATGAGATAGACCGCCTCTGCCGGGACCGTCTCGGCCCGCAGGTGGCGCTTGAACCCGACTAGCGCACTGTCTGCGGGATCCATGGCGAGATCTGCTGCCCGTCGTGACCCGGGACCTGCAGGGCGGAGTCCGCAAAGCACCAGGTAAAGCGCGGCGGGCCCGCGACCGCGAACTCGGCGAGGTTCACTATCACGAGGTTCTCGTGCCCTGCCGACGGGCCGGGCGCCCACCCGCCGTCGCGGCGGACGGCTTCGGGGAGGACTCCGGGCAGATTCTGGCTGGCTTCCATGGTCTTCCTCCTTACAGCGGCGCTTGACTTGAGAAAAGCTTGCGTACGTTTAAGCCATCCCGGTAGTGCGCGGTTCATCGAACGGACATGAATTATTCATACAGCGCCAGCCGGAGGATTCAGTCGCAATTCTTCATGGCCGGGGCATGAATTGTTCATTGTCTGATTCATGAGGTAATCACTGGGATCTCGACTGCCGCTCGGGGCATGCTCAAGTAACCGCGATCCATCCGGTGCTAGCCTTGAGGAGGCGAAATGCAGGTCAATCCCGAACGGATAAGCGTTCAGGTACTTGGCCCGTTTGCGGCGTCCCTGAGCCGGCAGGAGGTGACGCCGAGCGCGGCCAAGCAGCGCCAGGTCCTGGCGCTGCTCGCGCTCAACGCCGGGCGGGTCGTCACCGTGTCCACGCTGACCGAGGAGCTCTGGGGTGAGACTCCGCCGCGCAGCTCAGCCACCACGCTGCAGACATACGTCCTCCACCTGAGGAACCGGCTGGCGGCGGCCGGGCCAGGCGGCCGGGAAACCAGGGAGTTCCTGAGCACGAGGCACTGTGGCTACCTGCTGGAGGCGCGGTCCTGCGAGACGGATGTCGAAGAGTTCGGGCGGCTCGCCCGCCTCGGCCGGCAGGCCGCCGAGACGGGCGATCAGCGAGCGGCTTCCGACCTTCTCGGCCGCGCTCTGGCGCTGTGGCGCGGACCCGCCCTGGTCGACGTCCCCATGGGGCGCGTGCTCGAGCTGGAGGCGGCATCGCTGGAGGCGACCAGGCTCGGCGTGCTCGAGCGCCGCATCGAAGCCGATCTTGTCCTGCGCCGCCATGCCGACCTGGTGGGCGAGCTGACGCTGCTGGTGGCGAAGAATCCGATGAACGAGAACTTCTGCGGCCTGCTGATGACAGCGCTCTACCGCTCCGGCCACGTCGGCCGGGCGCTCGAGGGGTTCCGGCGGCTGCGCACCGTGCTCAGCAACGAGCTGGGTCTCGAACCCTGCCCGCGGCTCCAGCAGCTCCATCAGGCCATCCTGTCCGGTGATGCGACACTGGAGCCGGATGAGATCTTCACGCAGGCAGGCCCCGGCAGGCTGGCCGCGCGTTGAAATTGTGGCGGAAGTCACAGGAGAAACCTGCTGGAGAACTGGGGCGGGTGGGGGAAATGTGACTGGTGCCGGGTTAGGTACCTTTGGTTTAGCGTCGACCGTCATGTGGAAGTCTGCAGGTAATCCTAGTAGTATGACGGCGGGCCCGGGGACGGCCGACGCGGGCAGAGACGATATAAGGGGATCGCATGCCTGGCCGCAAGGCGCGGGCTGGCTGGTTGTTGGGTCCGCTGCCGGGGACGTCAGACAGCACAACCGATCAAGTTTCAGCCGATCCCGGGCGCAGTGCACCAACGCCGTCAGGCGCTTATGACTTTCACCGAGGCCAGCGGCTTGCCCGCCTCATCCTGCTGACGGTCCTCTGCGGTTTCATCGCGGTAGAGGTGATCAGCCTCGGGCCGGCCCCCGGGCCGTCGCGCCCACTCGTGATTGCGGTCGGCATCGTCTCCATCTGTGCGCTATTCACCCTGCAGGTCTTCAACTCCTCCCAGGCCGCCACGGAATGGCCGATGCCGCGGCGCGCGGGAATGCTGCTGGCGCAGGCGCTGGTCACCTACCTCCCGCTGCTGGTCCTGGGCCGCGAATGGGGCGGCATGGCGGGCTGGCTCGCCGGATCGATCCTGCTCCTGTTGCCGGGCTGGATCGCCTGGGGGCTGTTCACGGCCGTCATCCTCAGCATGCTCGCGGGGGCTGTGATACTGGGCCTGGACCCGTTGAACGTTGCGTACGTGACGGTTGCCAGCCTGGACACTGGCCTAGTGGTGTTCGGCCTGTCCCGGCTGAGCCTCATCATCGGTTACCTCAAGGCGGCACGCACCGAGCTTGCCCAGCTCGCCATCGTCAGGGAACGCATGCGCTTCGCCCGGGATCTGCATGATCTGCTCGGATACAGCCTGTCGGCAGTCACCCTCAAAGCCGAGCTCACCAGGCGGCTGGTGAGCAGCAATCCGGCGCAAGCCCGCGATGAGCTGGCCGAGATACTTGACGTCACGCGGCAGGCCCTGGCTGATGTGCGCCTGGTGGCAAGCGGCTACCGCAACATGTCACTGTCAAAGGAGGCGGCTTCGGTCGCCTCTCTGCTCTCCGCGGCGGGCATCCGCGCCCAGGTGGAGATCAACTGCGGGCCTCTCGATGAGGAAGTCGATACGGCGCTGGCGACGGTCCTGCGCGAGGCGGTGACCAACATGCTCAGGCACAGCGCGGCGCAGGACTGCACGATCCAGGCCAGCATGGCCTGCCACATCGTCACGTTGCGGGTGACCAACGACGGCGCCTCACTGTCGCCGGCGTCGGGCCGTGACGGTGGCGGCCTGGAAAACCTGGCCTTGCGACTGGAGGCTGTGGGCGGCAAGCTGAGCGTAGGCCGACACGGTGACCGATTCGACGTGCTGGCCACGGTAGCCGTGCCGTCACGACCGACCATGACAAACACGGCTACAGAGCGCGACGAGGGATAGGTTTCGCCGGCGGTCCGGCCATGTCACGACGCAGGCGAACGACCATAGATAACGTTGGGGAAGCAAGAGTTGCTCATGCTGAAAATCCTGCTCGCCGAGGACGTGGCTATGGTCCGTGGCGCACTCGTAGCACTCATCGAACTCGAACCCGACCTGAAAGTGGTGGCGGCTGTCGAGAATGGCATGGACATAATCCCCGCGGCGCGCGCCCACCAGCCCGACGTTGCGATTATCGATATCGACCTGCCCGGGCTGGATGGCCTTTCCGCGGCGGAGCAGTTGCATAATGAGCTACCCGGATGCCGGACCCTGATCGTTACCAACCTGGCCCGGGCCGGGACGTTGCGCCGGGCGCTCGCGGCCCATGTCTCCGGATACATACTCAAGGACGCTCCGCCTGACCAGCTGACGGCGGCGATCCGCCGGGTCGCGGCGGGGAGCAGGGTTATCGACCCGCAGCTTGCCCTGACCGTGTGGGAGGGTGACCAGAATCCGCTGTCGCCGCGCGAGCACGAGGTTCTCCGGCTCGCAGCGGAAGGCGCAGAGCCGGTCGAGATCGCGGCGGCGCTGCATCTGTCCGTCGGAACGGTACGCAATTACCTGACGACGATTGTGACGAAGCTGAACGCGCGCAATAGAGTCGATGCGGTCAAGCACGCATATGACGCGGGCTGGCTGCCGTAACGCCGGACCGGGCCGATGAGGGTCTGGCATCGCCGATGGCCGCGCCGACCAGTTGCTGTGCATACACCCACAGTGGCGCCGGCATCGCGAAGGGCCGTGGGTCGGCTGCTGAGCAGAACCCGCGGTCGGTAATCGTGAGGGCGTGCACACCGACAAGCCGCTCCAGCAGCTGCTCCATCTCGCACGGACCCCTCGATGGAGCCCCCCAAGTCGCCGCGACCAGCATCAGCGCCAGGCGTTCGGCGGTGTCCAGTCCTTGCAGGTACCGGTCGAAGCGGTCGCGAATGGAGAGGTCACCGATGGCGAGCTCGTCCAGCAGCCGGTCTTCGTCCTCAAGCCGGGCGGCGAAGCGTTCCAGCGGCAGATCGTCCAGGCCGGCCAGTCGCGCTCCGGCAATGCGCACGGCGAGGGGCAGCAGGCCGCAGGCACGGACGATCCGCAGGGCGGCAGGCCGAGCCCGCGATACCCGCTCCGTTCCGATGAGGCGGCTCAGCAAGTCCAGCGCCTCGTCCTCGGTGAAGACGCCGAGCGAGAAGCGGCTGAAACCGTCGAGGCCGGAAAGGGTGCGGCAGCTCGCGAGGATCACCGAACAATCTCCCGCGCCGGGAAGCAGCGGCCGGACCTGGGCCTCCTCGCCCACACCGTCCAGGATCAGCAGCAACTGGAGGTCGGCAAGCCGGCTCCGGAGCACGGTGCTCCGGTCGCGGACCGCCACGGGCGGTCGCTGGGGGAACGGCTGAAGTAGGCCAAGCAGATCGTCGATCAATTCCGCAGGCGGGCGGGGCGCTCCCTTCTCGTCACTGAGGGGCAGCAGGATCGCGCCGTCGCGAAAGCTCGGGGCGAGAGCGTGGCCGGCCTGCAGAGCGAGCGTGCTCGTGCCCGCCCCTGGCGGCCCGACGACGGCGGCGAACCGGCGCAGATGAGACTGTGCGGAGGCGCCGTGGCGGAAGAAGGCCAGCAGCTCGCCGAGCACGTCCTGTCGCCCGGTGAAGTCGTCCACGGCCCGCGGCAGCCCTGATGGACGGGCCGCGGGCATTCCCTCCCGCGGCCGCTCCGGCGGCCGGCCGCCGGGTACGCCCGTATCCTTGGGAAAATCGGAGAGATGGGCGACGACCTCCCCCACGAAGGGGCCGGACGGATAGGTTCCCCCAGGAGAAACAGCGGGAGGCTCCGGGGGATCACCCTCCGGGGCCAGCGGCGGCGCGCTCAGCGCGGGATGCCCTGACAGTATGCCGTGGTAGAGCTGCTGCAATGCGGGGCTCGGGTCCAGCCCGAGCTCAGACGTCAGCATCTGCCGGAGGTTGTCGTACTCAGCGAGCGCCTCGGCCTGGCGACCGCCACGGTACAGTGCCGTCAGCTGATGGCTGCGCAGCCGCTCTCGGAGCGGGTGCGCGCGCACCACGGCTTCGATCTCTTCCAGCACTTCGGCGTGGTTGCCGAGCAGCAGTTCTGCCTCAAACCAGTCCTCGTAGACGGAGAGCCGACGATCGTCGAGCCGCGCCGCCTCCTGGTGCAGCACGGGCGACACCTGCAGATCGGCCAGGGCCGGACCGCGCCAGAGCCCGAGAGCCTGCCGCATGGTAGCCGCCGACACGGGCACGTCGCGGCGGCGCAGGGCAAGTCGGCCCGCCCTCGACATATCCTCGAATCGCAGCACGTCCACCTCGACCGAGGTCGGCACCAGCTGGTACCCGGACGGGCGGTAAAGGAGCCGGCCGGGCCGGCCGGCCGCGGTGAGAAGCTTGCGGAGATGAGAGATATAAATCTGAAGGTTCTTGTGTGCCGTGCGCGGCGGGCCGTCCCACCACAAGGTGTCGATCAACTCCTCGACCGGGACCACCTTGTTGCACCGGCATAGGAGCAGCCCCAGCAGCAGGCGCTGCTTGAAGGGGCCTGGGTCCAGCTCGGTCGGGTGAGCGTCGGATTCATCCGTCCGGAGCTCAGCCGTCAAGGGACCCAGGATGTTGAATGAAATCTGCACAGCGCTCCCCTCGTGACTACCTTCGGTAGAGCGCCATGAGCGGCGTGTCCCAGACGCCCGTGCCATGTCCTGTCATCGAAATTCCTTGTCGTTCGCTTCATCGGGGCGGGGACAGCAGCCGGTGCACTGAATCCAGGAGGTCCACTCCCGCGGCGTGGTGGTCGGCGCCGAGTTCACCCAGGAGCCGGACCACCGCCGCCAGGCTGGTCAGCCCGTCCCCGTCCTGCGTGAGCGCCAGGCGAGCGTGGCGGTTGCGCCGGATCACCCCGAGTGCGATGGCAGCCTGTCCCGCGAACATGGTGAGCAGATCACCCGCCGCGAGCGGGCCGACCGTGGTGGGCGCCGGGTCGAGCACCTCCATCACCCCGACGGCCTCCTCACCGTGCAGCAGCGGCGCCGCCATCAGGGATCGGGGCACATAGCCGGTGGTTTCCGCCAGGTCCCTGGCAAAGACTGAATTGGTGGACAGGTCGGCGGCCACCAGCGGCTCATGTGCGCTCAGTACCCAGCCGGCGATGCCGCGGGTAGCCGGGAACCGGCGGCCGACCATGTGGCTCTCGCCTTCGCCGGCGACGGCTTCGAAGACCAGTTCCCCAGCCTGCTCGTCGAGGAGGAATACGGTTGCCGCCGCGGCTCCGAACAATGCGCGTGCGGTATTCACGACGGAGCCGAGCAGTTCCTTGTGGTCGCGTTCCGCCTCCCCCAGGAGCGCGGACACGACGGCCAGCAGATTGTGATTGTTTTCGGTCATACCAACCCCTTCACGTTGTCGGAAGTCAGGTAGAGCAGGCTCTTGACCTGGAAGGGGGTTAGGCCCAGGTGCTTGCCCATGGCGAGCGCGCAGTATCCGGCCACGTGCGGCGCGGCGAAGCTGTTACCGGTGATCCTGGTGCGAATACCGCCGAGCCAGGCCACCTCCACATTGGTGCCGCAGGCGAAGAACTCCACCGGCGGGCGGGGGTTGTAGAGCATGAGGCTGGGATCACTGACGGCATGGCTACCGACGGACACCACCGAGGCGAACCTCCACGGGAAGCTCTCCACAGGCGCGTTGTGTGCGGCGGCCACCAAGACGGCACCCGCGAAATAGGCCTGGTCTGCGAGAGCATGCAATTCTTCGGCGAACCGGCGGCGCGTGGTCGACAGGCTCAGGTTCACCACGTCGAAGGCCTGCTCCACGGCCCAGCGCAGCCCGGCGATGAACGCCTCGCCGGTTGCCGTGTAATGCTCTCCGAGCACCTGGACGCTGTAGAGCTCACACTCCGGCGCCAGCGCGCGGATAATGCCGGCGCACGCGGTGCCATGTCCGCACCGGTCACCGTCGGCGGCCGGCTCGACGGTGGGTTCGCCGCCGCCGACGCTGCTGACGGCGAAGGAGCCTTGCACCCGGCCTACATCGGGGTGTCCCGCCTCGATCCCGCTGTCCACCAGGCAGACACGCACGCCTCGCCCGGCGGACCCTCCCCAGGCCCATTCCCTGGTGATTTCCTTGGGCCAGTCGGCCTGAACGGCCAGCTCTTCCGGGCGCCAGCCGAGAGCGTTCCACCTCAGTGGCGAACGGCCGGCGGGCCGGCCGTTCCACCCGGTGCTCATGTCGCCTCCGTTCGCCGGGATGGGCCGGGACGGCCGCGAGGGGGGCAGCGGCGGATGAGGGCGGGGAATACCGCTGCGGCCGACGCCGGACGGTACCCGAGCAGCTCGGCTGTACGCATGTATGGCCTCCCTCGGGACGCCTATCCGGGCCCCTCTAGGGATCACGCTAAGCAGCCGTGCTCGAGCCGGACTCTAGCGAGCCTCGTATCGTGGTCGGTCGTCACGCCTTCGCCGTGCCGAACTGGACGCGCTGCAAGCCGAGTTGTAACGGTCCGGCGAGAAGTCGGGCGTGGCATAGCCGGGGGGCGTACCTAGCTGGCGGAGTAGCGCAGGGCGAGGTGATCTTGATGGCCGGACCAAGTCAGGTTGAGAGACCAGCATCCGGCCACCGGGAGGTCGATGATCGACGGGCCGGGGCCGCCGGCGACTTGCCTGGTCACGGTCTGGTTTGTGCCGTCGAGCGTGGCCCGGATGCGTAGCGGGGTAAATGTCCCTGAGACCACTTTGGCGACCCAGAGGATCTTGTTCGCCTTCGCTAGCGGGGGTGCGTGCAGGGGATTGTGATCGGCCCAGAGAATGGCGACGATATCCCCGCGGTCGCCCATTACGTAGGGCATGGGCAGCGTCGGCGGATGGAATCCGGCCCGGGCCCAGGTGGGGAGCGTGCGCGGGGCTATAGAAGACGGGCAGCTCTTTGCTGTGGCCGGGGCGGAGTTGCCGGAAGTGCAGCCTGCCGCCGTGACGATTGTCAGCAGGATCAGCGCTATGCACCGCCGCATAGGACAAGCGTACGCCTGGGGCTTGATTCAGGCCGATTGGTGCCAGCGGCGCAGGTCGGTCCAGAGCCGGGTGATATCGACCTGGCAGCGGCGGAGGATTCGGACCGATTCGCTGGAGGCGTCGGCGAGCAGGGGTGCCGGGGCGTAAAACCCGTCCGTTCGGGTTCATTTTGAAGCGGTCATCTGGGTCACGGTAGTTCCTGGAGCCCGGCACCGGTCAGCAGGTAGGCGGCGGCGACGCCGGCGGCGTCGGCCTGCGCCAGCCCGAGCAGGGCGGCGCCGGCCAGCTCCGGGGTGAGCAGCTCGTAGTCCGCCTGCCGGAGGAACTCGTCCACGGACAGGCCGGCCCGGGCCGCGTAGGCCCGGATCGCCGGGCGGCCGACGCCGGTCGCCGGGGCGAACCGGGGCAGCACCGTGGTGAAGGTGATGCCCAGGCCGGCCAGATCCGACTCGTCCCTGGCGTACGCGGTGATGAAACGCTGGCTGGCCTTGGCTCCGGCGTACCCGCCGCTGAGCGGTGACCCGTTCGGGTTCAGCGCGACCCCGCTGCTGACCACGACCACCGTGCTGCCGGGCGCCAGCGGCGTGAGCAGCGCCTCGCGCAGCCAGTGGAAGGTGATCTTCACATCGGCGTGCCAGTTGACCGAGAAACTCTCCCACGTCTGCTGGGCCAGCGGACGCATGTGCGGGGTCGCGCCGGCCACCACGATGACCGCGTGCGGCTGGTAGCGGTCGAAGAGCCTGGCTGGCACCGTGGCGTCAGCGGCATCGGCGACCTCCGGCCGGATGGCGCCGGCGCCGCCGGCCGGCTCGGGAAAACCCGCCGGGGTGCGGGACACCGCGACCACCGGGGCGCCGGCCTCGGCGAAGGCTGTTGCGATCCCGCGGCCGAGGCCACGGCTGGCACCGACCACGATCGTGGTCTTGCCGGATAGGTCGTTCATGATGTCCTCCAGATCATGGTGTGTTCAGGGTCAGGCCGAACAGCTGCTGATCGGCGATATCGACGTGCTGCAGGTCTTGCGACTCGGCGATGTGCCGGAACCACGCCTTCGCTTGCGGGACCTCGTTGACGTGCCGGGCCGCGGCCTCCGCCTCTGCGCGTGTTCTCCAGAGGATCACGTCGAGCCAGGAGCCGTCGTCGCGCTGGGTGAGCCACGCCGCCAGCAGGCCGGGGAAGGCCTGGCTGAGCGCTCCGATCATTGCCTGCCGTTCGGCGAGCATCGCGGCCTCGGCGCCGTCTCGGACCGTGAAGGCAGCAAGCTCAAATGCGGGTTTCATCGTTTCTCCTGGCCGTCTGCTGATGCCGCGGATCGTCGGGGTGCTAGGTCGTCATTGAGTTGTAGGGAACGATCCCTAACATCTATCATGCAGCTTAGGGAACGATCCCTAACATGGCAACCTCTAGGAGAACATGCGACGAACCGCCGAGGAGACCCGGGCTCACGTGCTCGGAGTGGCCAGGGACCTGTTCTACCGGCAAGGCATCCGGGCCACCGGCGTCGACGAGGTCGCGGCCAAGGCCGGCGTCGCCCCGACGACCCTGTACCGCGTGTTCAGCTCCAAGGACGACCTGGTCGGCGCCTACGTCGAGCGCGTCGACCAGGATTTCCGGGACCTGTTCGCGGAGGCGGTCGCGGCGGCCGGCCCCGACCCTCGCGACCAGATCCTGGCGATCTTCGACAGAGAATTCGAAGAGATCGACTCCGGGCGGTTCCGCGGCTGCCCGGAGTCGATGACGCTGGCCGAGTTCCCCGACCCCGACCTGCCCGCGCACCGCAACGCGATCGCAGGCAAGTCGTGGATCCGTCAGCGCATCGGCGAGCTGACCGCCCAGCTGGGCACCGACGCTACGGCCGAACTAGCCGACCGCCTCACGCTGGTCTTCGAGGGCATGCTCGCGACCGGCCAGGCACTCGGCCCGGACGGCCCCGCCAAGCAGGCACGGAACCTGGCCGAAGCGATCCTGACGGCCGCCGCGCCGCGGCCGGACGGGTCGTGACGGACCCGGATCCTCGCCATACGCGGGACCAGGAAGCAGATCTCCATCTGGGCGAGGACGTGCTGGCTAGGGCGGTGGCGGCCTATGAGGCTGCCCTCGGTTCACGCCTGATCGCCGGATACGCGCTCGGTAGCCTCGCGCACGGAGGCTTCAGTCCGCTAGTGAGCGACGTCGATCTGGGGCTCGTCCTGCAGGACCCGGTCAGGGCAAAGGACCGCGTGACCATCCGCACGGTGGCCCGCCCCAGCCACGCTGAACTGCTGGTGGCAGGCGCCGAGTTCGCGCCGTATCGACTCGCCCGCCGGCGAACCACGTAACTCTCTCGTTGGCCGACTGTCGTAACACGATTAACGTCAGACTCGCGGCTCAGGGGGGCGGTAGGCCCCGGCGCCGCTAGCTGCGCCGATTACGGTCTTGATGATAAAGATTGTCCGCATCCGAGCTGATATGTCGGTTACACTCGTTGCGGCCATAGGGGGGTCATCTGGTCATCGCTCTCCTTTCATGAAGCGGAAGGTCGGCGGTTGGACCCTGTCTGTGATCACTCACCTGTCTGCATACAGGCTCAAGCCCGGTACGCGCGCCTTGGCGTTTGGAGATGAGTTCCAGAGCGTCGGAGATGAGATTCAGATGAGCGTCATCGCCTTGTTTACCTGGATGGTCACCATTCTGGCTGGCCTCGTTCTCCTTGTTATCTGGATCATCGAGTACGACGCCGAGTTCCAGACCGCGGCCGCGACCCGTTTGCCCGTGCCGGTGATTTCCCTTCACGCCCTGCTCGGCCTGGGCGGCCTGATGTTGTGGATCGGCTACCTTCTGCTCGATCAGAAGCGGCTGGCGTGGGCCACTGTCGCTGCCCTGGGCGCCGTCGCCGTCCTCGGCCTGATCATGGCGGCACGCTGGCTCCGCGTGTACCGGGCCGTCAGTAACCCCGGCCCGTCGCTGACCAGGAGCGCCATCGTCCCCCCGGAACGGAACTTCCCGCTGCCGGTCGTCGTCCTCCACGGCCTCCTGGCTGTCACCACCCTCGTCCTGGTCCTGTTCACCACGCTCGGCGTTGACCGGAGGTGACCAGCCAGCTGCAAGCAGGGCCGCAGCCTCCGAGGCCGCCTGGCGGGAGCCAAGATGGCCTCGGAGGCTATAAAAGCCGAGATCAGAGCTCATTCAGCTTGATGGCTGCTGCGATCGCACGGTACCCGGCGTCGTTGGGGTGGAGGAAGTCTCCGGAGTTGTAGGCCGGGTTGAGTTCCACCGGGTTAGCGGGGTCGGCGACCGCCTTGGCGAAGTCGGCCACCGCGCCGTACTCACCGGAGGTGCGGATCCAGTGGTTCACCTGGTCCCGTATCGCCTCGGCCCGCTGGAAGCCGGCCGGCGACATGTACGGCGCCTTGAACGGCGGGATGGTGGCACCGATGATCCGAACGCCCCTGGCGTGTGCGGCCCTGATCAGAGCCTGGTATCCGGCGATGAGATCGTCGGCGGTGACCCGGGGGGTCTGGCCGCAGCCGCCGTAGTTCCCTTCGCTGTCCCAGATGTCGTTGGTGCCTTCGAGGAAGATGACCGTGCGGACTCCGGGCTGGCCGAGAGCGTCGCGCTGGAATCGGGTGATGCCCTTCTCACCGAAGCACGCGGTGGTGCGGTTTTTCACTGCGTCTCCTGATGGGTGTTGAGGGCGAAGAACGAGCGGACCTCGCGAGCGACCTGGCCGACGATCTCGGGCTTGCCGCCCGGGTTGGTCTGGCTGGGGTCGCTGGAGGCGCCGTGGTCTAGGCCGGGAAACTCCACGCGGCGGCTGCGCGGAAGGGTCTGGGCCAGCGCGTCGCGGCCGGGCTTGAGGAAGGGCAGGCCCTTGCTCCCGCCCAGGAGCAGGACGTCGGCGGTGACCGTCTGGAAGGCACCGGCGGTGCCGGCCATCTCGGCGATGAGCACGCCTTCGTAGTGGATGGTGGGGGCCAGCTTGCGCATCGTGATGGCGTCCGGGGCGGCCTTTTTGTCCTCGCTGTTCATGGCCTTCTCGGTGAGCGACGCCAGGAGGCGGCGCGGCATGACCTTGAAGAACGGCGGCGCCAGTTCCAGCCCGTACATGCTGGTGATCATCGCGGCCGCCACCTTGCCGCTGGCCATCTCACGGTCGAACCGCGTCAGCCAGGCGGTGTTCCTGGTGGCGTCCATGGCCAGTGCCGGCTCGTAGACGGCGATCTTGCGCAGGCCGGGCAGGGTGCGGGCGGCTTCCAGGACGACCAGGCCGCCGGCGCTGACGCCGAAGGCCATCTGCGCACCCGATTCGGCCAGGACGGCCTGCAGGTCTTCCACCTCGGTGCGCACGCCGTGATCTGGCTGGTGCGGTCCGGACATGCCCCGCCCGCGCCGGTCGGGCAGGTAGACGGTGAAGTCGCCGGCCAGGGCCCGGGCGAGCAACGTATGGCTGCGGGCCGACTCCATGCTGCCGTGCAAGATCA
>WNGJ01000107.1_pt1 | contig 67865 bp, 55 predicted proteins | sample 5400611 | NCBI WGS metagenome assembly WNGJ01 (sample SAMN13153375, study PRJNA577476) | soil metagenome | isolation source: 40 cm soil or saprolite under Garry oak tree replicate 1 | place: USA:California | collected 2016-06-15 | reverse complement strand
GAGAATCAGAGCGGAAGTCAGACCGGAAGAAGGACCAGCACCGGCCGTAACACTATAGCGATGCCCAGGTCGCCGCACGGTGGCGCGGCTTGGGCATCGCTATAGTGTTACGGCCGGTGCTGGTCCTTCTTCCGGTCTGACTTCCGCTCTGATTCTCGGTCCGACTTGCGGTCCGAGTCTCGATCCGAGTCCCGGCCCCAGCGCCTTGTCGCCGGATTTGTTGTCTGGCTCCCCACGAAAACCTGGGCCGCAGCCGAGCTTTGGTTGCCGGAGGCATCTCGGACCATATAGGTAACAGTATAGATGCGGCCAGTTCCCATTCCGGAGCGCTCTGCCCGCAAGAGGAACGACCGCACATCCGTCCCGAACGGGATTGGTCCGCCGCCCACTGCCTGGATGTCGTTCGGCTCATCTCCATCGCCCAGGCCTTCGTCTGCTTCGTTGCTGGTAATTGACACAAGGACAACCGCGGGATTCGCATCGCAGCTGTCGCTTGCATCGACTGTGGCAGTAATTTGGACGAGTTTGTGGTTCGGTGACCACAGCGCATTCGGGCTTAAAGTAACCTGTATCGCGGGCACGGTCGTGTCTCGAACGCTGACGCGCGTTGCCGCCGTGGAACTGAGGCCTCCCGTGTCAGTGACCGTCAATGTAAACGTATGCGTACCCATTGCCGGTGTCACCTGAACAACGGCTGTGGTACCTACGACATTGCCCGCCTCGTTCTTCCAAACGAAGGTGAGGACATCTCCGTCGGGATCGCTGGACTTGGACCCGTCCAACATCACGGGCATAGCCTGCCTGGTGCATTCCAGGGTTTGGTCGGCGCTTGCGACTGCAACTGGAGGATGATTTACCGCTTGTACTGTGATCACCGTTTTAGCCGTTGAACTGAGGTTTCCGGGATCGGTGACAGTCAGCGTAAAGGTGTGCACACCCACCTGCACCGTCACCTGCACAACGGCCGTGCTACCCACCACATTGCCCAGTTCATCCTTCCAAACGTAGCTGAGCACATCTCCGTCGGGATCGCTGGACTTGGACCCGTCCAATTGCACGGATGTCCCGCCCGGTCCGGTGGCGTTAACCGTTTGGTCCAGACCTGCGTTGGCTACGGGCGGGTGGTTTACCGTCACTACCGTGATGACGGTGCTAGCCGTGGAACTGAGGCCTCCGGGATCGGTGACCGTCAATGTAAATGTGTGTACGCCCACGGGCAGCGTCAACTGAACAACGGCCGTGGTGCCCACCACATTGCCCGCCTCATCCTTCCAAACAAAGCCGAGCACATCTTTGTCGGGATCGCTGGACATGGACCCGTCCAACTGCACGGATGTCCCGCCTGGGCCGGTGGAGTCAACCGTTTGGTCCATACCCGCGTCGGCTACTGGCGGATGGTTAGTCACTATGTTACCCGCCATTCGGCTGAAGAGGATTTGTGAGGCGCCCGGCGTTCTGTCTTGCCAGGCGATGTTGATGTCGCCGCTCTTGTCCGCGGCGATCTGTACGGCCGCAGATAGGCCTGAGTTGTTGGAAAGGTTGAGCGGCGTGGAAAGAAACGTCGCGCCTGAATCCGTTGAACGGGTGAAGAGGATGTCGCGATTGCCTGGAGTGGTGTCTTCCCAGGCCACGTTGATATTGGCGCCAGCATCGACTGTTAGCCACGCGTTGGTGGAAGGCCCGGAGTTATGCGATAGATTCTGCGCGCTGGAAAACGTAGCGCCCGCATCGCCCGAACGAACGAAGTAGATGTCCGCGGGGCTGCTTTCTTCCCAAACCACGTTAATGTTGCCCGCGGCATCCACAAAGAGTTCTGGGTTCCCAGATGCGCCAGGAGTCCCGGACAGATTCTTAGGGGACGAGAAGTTCGCTCCATTGTCCACCGAGCGGCTCAGGTAAATGTCGAAATTGCCTCCGCAATCGTTCGACCAGACTACGTTGATCTTGGCGGCAATGTCCAAACCGATTCGAGGAGTATTGGAGTTGGCGATGCAGTTACCAAGCGGGTTCGAGAGATTCATGGGGAACGAGAAACTCGTACCGTTATCGGTCGAGCGGCTGAAGGAAATGTCTGAATGGCCGGCAATGTCATCTTCCCAAACCACGTTGATGTTGCCGTTCTTATCCACAGCGATTTGCGGATTTACAGAGCCACCGGTGTTTGAGGTTGAGACTATCTTCGGTAACGAGAATGTGGCGCCTCCGTCGCTCGAACCGCTGAACCAGATGGCGAGATTGCCAGTGTCGCTCTCCCAGACGACGTTGATGTTGCCGGCCGTATCCACGGCGATCTGCGGAACGGAGAATAAAGCAGTGTTCATTGTTGCGGAGAGGTTCGTTGGTGTGGAGAAGGTGATGCCTCCATCGGTCGAGCGGCTGAAAGAGATATTAGAAGTGCGAAATCTGCAGTCGGGGCTATCCTCCCAGACTATATTGATGTTGGCGGCAGCATCCACAGCCATGACCGGATTGAAGGAGCATCCCGCACTATCGGAGACCTGCTTTGGCGCCGAGGTCGGGAGGAAGGTCGCCCCCGTCGAGCGCCTGAACAGGATGTTGGAATTGTTAGCAGTTTCATCCTCCCAGGCCATATAGATGTTCCCAGCAGCATCCACGGCGATCTGCGGAGTGAATGAAGGATCCGCATTGTTCGACACATTCGTCGGCGCGGAAAACTGTTGCGACCGTGCAGGACTGCACATTACTGACAATCCGAGCATCAGAATTGCGGCGATGTGAACCCAACGCTTGGAGTAAACCATGGCTGGCCTCCTTGTCGGCGAGCGGCGACCTAAACGGGCGACACAGACACCCATCCGACTACCGGAATGCAAGAGAAATTGCCCCTGGCCAGCCCTGCGGGGAACTTCTGAACTGGCCCTTCTGTGGGGCTACTTTGGATATGCTCGCCCTCCCAGCCCAGGGAGAAACGAGCGTGATTTCTACACTCAGTATACAGAAATGGGGACGAATGAAAAGGGAAAACAGGAAGGCAATGTGTCTATACCGATAACAGGAGGTCTGGTCACTAACGCGGTTCTAGGCTCAAGTAGGTTGCATCGATCTCCGTTAACTCCTGTAGAATGAGCACCTACGAACCATAGAATGGAAGGTGCCCTCAAGTTTTCCTTGATTGTTTGGAGCCGTGTGGCACACTGAATTCCAGGTTGTTGTGTGCACCGCGCCAGTTCGATCTTCACGGTCACCCAGTACATTCGACCTAAGCCATTTAGAATCAACAATTGCGAGAGGATCTCAAAGAAGTAGCTGTAACATCCTTTAGAATCAACGCTTACACAACAGGCCCGTATGATGTTGATTCTAAACCATTTACGTCTACAATAAGTCCTTTAGATGCAACCATTTACAAGAAACATAGAGGGAGTGGGGTTGTCATAGTTAACCTGACATGCGATCAAAGCCCATGTCTATCCCGAGCGATGAGCGTTGTTTGTTGCGAGTCCCGACCGGTCGGGACCATCGGGAGCGAAGGAACCTCTCTTCATCCCGACCAGGACTGCTTTCGAGCGCAGCGAGTCTCTTGAGCTCGAAAACCGGTGCCTTGCACGAATCACTGACCCTTTGGCGCCAATTGATAGCTCACGAATGCAAACTGCTTCCCATCCGGCGACCATGACGGCACATTCATCGTTCCCTGTCCGCCAAACAATTTCGCCAGCACGGTGATCTTCTTGTCTCTCAGCGTCATCATGCGCAGCATCACGTCTTTGTTCTCGGGGTGGCCTTTCACGCTCGCGTCGTACGTCAGGAACACCATCTGCTCCCCGTTTGGCGAGATGTGTGGAAACCAGTCGTTGTCTTCGCCAAACGTAACCTGCTCCTGTTCGCTTCCATCCGCACGCATCCGCCAGATTTGCATGTGCCCGGTGCGTTCGGAGTTGAAGTAAATGTACTTCCCGTCGGGAGAATATTCCGGCCCATCGTCCAGCCCCTTCGCGGTCGTCAGTTGCTTTTCCTCGCCGCCTGCCGCGGGAATCGCGTAGATATCGAAATCGCCGCTCCGCTCGCCGACGAAAGCAAGGGTCTTTCCATCCGGAGACCAGCCATGCCAGTAGGAAGGAGATTTTTGCGTGATGCGCCTCGGCGTGCCGCCGCCGATCGGCACAATGTAAACGAGTGATCGATGCTCCTCCTGCGAATTGTCGCTGATCGCCAACTGCGCGCCGTCCGGCGAAATACCATGGTCGTTGTTGCAGCGCGTCGCGAATCCAGTATCGATGACCTGTGGAGTTCCGCCCGTTACGGCAATCTTCTCGATCCGCCCGTTCCGGTTGAAGAGCAAGTTCTTGCCGTCGGGCATCCAGTTGGGCGCCTCGAATCGCTCGGGGGCGAAGTAAATCGCGCGCCGGTCCGTGGAAGCGACCGCGATGATTTCCAGTGTGCTGTAGAGAGTGGACGCGGCAGCGGCCGCAGTCTCCGCCGGCTTCAGATCGACGTTCGAGAACACCGCTTTTTCCACCACGTCTTTATCGTGGCTGCAAACGCCAATGCCCACGTAGAACGGCTCTTTCAGCGCGATTCGCGTGGACCCGCTCGCCACACGGAACTCGCTTTTTTCATCCGCGAGCCACATGGAAAAGTACGCGCCGCGTTTCTCAATCCGTAGCCGCTTGGGTGCGGAAATGTTGGCCTGGATTTCGTGCGTGGCCGCACCTTTCTCCTCGCGGTATTGCAGTGAAGTCAGGCCGCTGCCATGAAGCGCCACGTCCGCATAAGGAGAATCCGCGTCCAGGCTTTGCCGGATCATCAGCACTGCCTTGCGGTGCTCGTTCACGCCTTTGCCCAGAAATGTAATGTCCGCCATCAGCGTCACGTCACCGGACATTTTCTTCCACACGAATTGGAACGCATCGCTTGCGGACCACATGTTCTCGCCGCTGCCCGCAATCGTGTAGCTGCGTTTTGCCGCGTCGTATTCCACGGAACCTTCGTGAAGAACCGTTCCGACATCACCGTGGCTCGCAAAAATACCGACTGGCGCAGCACCCATCGCAGTGGATTGTTGGGCCTGAGCGCAGTTCCGCACGGCAAAGACTGACGCCGTTGCGAAAGCCAGCGCCGTTAACCAGATCGTTTTCCTCAGCTGCACGGGGATGCCCTCCATCCGCTAAATCGAAGGGCAACGTTAGGATGCCGACTATCGATTGTCAATTCTTCACCTCTTGCGGGCGCGACCTGGGATCTGCTTCGGCCCGTCGCTTGGCGACGCTCATTTCCCTTTTCTTCGCTCGCATGCTATCTTCGCGGACTCAGGGGGAGTTCCATGTCTGTCAATAAGGTGATTCTCGTCGGCCGTCTGGGCCGCGATCCCGAAACGCGCTACACCGGCGGCGGCCAGGCCGTCGCAAACTTCTCTGTCGCCACGGATGAGTCTTACAAAGACAAAAATGGCGAGCGCCAAAAGCGCACCGAGTGGCATCGCATCACTGCCTGGGGAAAGCTTGCGGAGATCTGCCAGCAGTACCTCAAGAAGGGGACCATGGTCTATATCGAGGGCCGCATCCAATCCCGCCCAGCAGTGGTGACGACTTCGAGAGCCACGCCGCGCCTGCCGACGATTCCTATGGTGGAGCCGCTCCTTCTGGCGGCGGCCCTGAAATCTCCGACGAAGATATTCCCTTCTAGAGTGGCACAGTCACTCTTGGCTGTGCTCTTCTAGGCTGCGCTGCGATGCCAATTACCAATCGTCAGCTCCGGCTGCAATCGCGCCCCAAAGGACTGCTCGCTCCGGGCGATCTTCAGTTAGTCGAGTCTGCGGTGCCTGAGCTGAAAGACGGCCAGGCGCTAGCTCGCGTGAAATACCTTTCCATCGACCCCACCATGCGCGTCTGGATGGTCGCGGACACTTATCTTCCGATAGTGCCGATCGGCGAGGTCATGCGCGCGGCCGGTTTCGCCGAAATCGTCGAATCACGCCATCCCGATTATAAAAAAGGCGACCGCGTAACGGGCCTCACAGGCCTGCAGGACTACGTTATCATCGACAAATCCGCGAAACACTTCTTCCAGAAAGTCCCCAAGATTCCGTTCGTTTCGGACACGGTTTTCCTCGGCGTTCTCGGCATCAATGGTCTCACCGCATTCTTCGGCATGGAAATCGCCGCGCCCAAGAAAGGCGAAACGCTGGTAGTTTCCGCCGCGGCAGGTGCCACCGGAAGCATCGCCGGACAAATTGGAAAGATTCACGGCTGCCGCGTCGTTGGTATCGCCGGCAGCGATGACAAATGCGCTTGGATCACCAAGGATCTCGGCTTTGACGCCGCCATCAACTACAAGCATCCGGACTGGAAAGAAAGACTCGCCGCTGCCACTCCGAACGGCATCGACATCGATTTTGAAAATGTCGGTGGCGAAATCATGCAGGAAGTCTTGAGCCGGATGAATCTTCATGGCCGCGTGGTGGTTTGCGGCTTCATATCCGGCTATACCAAGGCAGAACCCAATATGGTCAGCCTCGGCACGGTAATAGTGAAGCGCCTCCACATCCAGGGCTTCCTAATCCTCGATTACGCCGCGCGCTTCATGGAAGCAGCAACGCAACTGGGCCAGTGGAAAATGTTCGGTAAGCTCAAGGACCGCGAGACGATTGTGGAAGGTTTGGAAAAAGCTCCTGACGCCATCAACATGCTCTTTACCGGCGGCAACACCGGCAAACTAATCGTAAAAGTCTGATAACCTCGCTGAATCACGGCAGTTTACTTCGAGGGATTGCGTTTTCTTTGCTGGTCGAGGTTCTTCAAGAATTCCTCAAACTTTGGCTTTTGTTCCGGCGTAAGAACCGCCCGGAGTTGGTCGCGCCCTTTTTGACGGATCTGTTCGATCTGCGCATCCGTTTGATCGTGAATCGTTTTCACGTCGGCATGACGTTGCTGCAAGATCGCGTCCACCTGCTGGCTCTGCGCGCTCGTTAGGTTCAGCAACCCCGTGAGTTGCTTCACACGCTGCGTTCGCCTCGCTGGCTCCGGCAAAGGCGTGCTTGCCGCCGACACCAGATGATGCGTATAAGAATAGCCGACCATTCCGCCCAGTGCCGCACCCAGAAGGAAAACCACGCTCACCCAGAGAACTGCCTTCCGAGTTGCCGAAATTCCACTCATGGGTTGCTCTCCTGCACCGGGACCAGCACGTCATCCTGATTCACCGTTGACGGCGCCTCAAAAATCGATTCCTGCGCCGCCAATGAGCTGGCCTGCTGGCTCGGTGCCGTCAGCGGTCTTTCATACAACCAAGTGCTTGTCAAAAGCAGAAGCGCCGCCGAAGCTAATGCCAGCCGCGAAGCAAACTTCGGCACGGCCAGCCAAGTGCTCGCCGCTTCCGCTAATTCCCTCTCACGTGTGGCAATGGCTGCCATAACCCGCGTCGAAAACCACGGCCTCGCCATTTCAGCAGTAGAACCAATGCCCTTGAAAATTTTCCGAGTCGCTAGAAGATCCTGCGCCGCCGTCCGGCAGCGCTCGCATGCCACCATATGATTGCGCTGCGCCGTAGACCATGCCTCGTTCAATTCTTCAATACGCGCAGCTTCAGGACGAGCCACTGCGGAATCCTCCAGTAGATCCCGCAACTTCTCGCACTCGTCATTCTTCTTCAGCAGGTTCCACATACCCGCCTCCTTGCCGCTCTTGCTTTCGCCGTCAATCTCCGCGCTTCTTTGCCTGGCTTACCACCCGGCGCCGGGCACGAAACAGTCTCACTTTCACCGTGTTTCCATTCAGACTCAAAACTTCCGCGATCTCCTCGATCGAATATCCTTCCACTTCCTTCAGGATCAGCATCAGCCGGTCCCGTTCATCCAATCCTTCCAGCAACCGCTCCACGTGCTCCCGCGCTTCAATTTTCTCGCTGATATCCGGCCCGGGATTTTCTTTTTCCCCGGACGTGATGACCTGCCTGGCCTGCTCTTCGCTCAAATCCGACTCGTACACCAGGGGCCGCACCTTCTTTTTTCTCAACAGGTCCCAGCATTCATTTACCGTAATCTTATACAGCCAGGTGCTGAATGCCGCTCGCTGATCAAACCGCTTCAGCGAAAAATAGGCCTTAACAAAAACCTGTTGTGCGATATCCTCCACGTCCTCACGCCTTCGCAGAATCCCGCCTGCCACGGCAAATACGCGGTGCTGATGACGCCGGATAAGCTCCTCAAACGCATCTTTGTCCTCTCGCTGCGCCCGGCGAACCAGTTCGCAGTCATGCGTCACCGCGGCAGCCTTCGAGCCGTGCCCCTGCGCGGCTGCTACCGCCGGGGGCGTCTCGAAAGGCTCCACTTTTGGGACGCGCGCCATATGCTTTTGGTTACGGCTGTTCTCTCCGGGTTGCTCCAACCTGCATCAAATGTTGCACTTTCCAATCAGCAAGTTTGTACTTGCTTCCTATCTTACCTACATGGAATAATGCCTGCATGATTATAGGTGACCGCCTTCGCGCACTCCGCGAAGAAAAGAAACTCTCCCAGGGCGACATCGAAAAGCGAACGGGTTTGCTTCGTTGTTACATTTCCCGCGTAGAGAATGGCCATACTGTCCCGGCCATCGAAACGCTTGAAAAGCTCGCTCGCGCTCTCGAGTGCCCACTCTATCAACTCTTTTATGACGGTGAGGAACCGCCGCAGTTGCCGAATCTTCCCAAGCGCAAGTCGTCTGACGACATCGCCTGGGGCAGCGTCGGCAAAGATGCACGCTTTCTCAACAAGCTTCGCCGCTTGCTGAGCAAAGTGGAAGAAGGGGACCGCAAGCTTATTCTGTACATGGCCCAGAAAATGGCTAACCGCTAGTCCCGCCATCGGACTTCTCCGGTTGTCGCCATTGTGTATCATTGGAACTTTCGGGAGAGGCCGCGCACCCTCGCTGCGCGGCCGGGTTTTTTCGCAGCCCGCGAAGTATCGGTAACGATTCCCTCCGGGTGTCACAAGTTTGCTTCCCGGCACAATAAACCCTCAGGCAGAACTATTCCCACTCAATCGTGCTAGGTGGTTTGGAACTAACATCGTAGACCACCCGGGTGACTCCTGTTACTTCGTTGACGATCCGCGTGGAAATTCGTTCCAGCACTTCGCCTGGCAGCCGGACCCAATCCGCTGTCATGGCATCGTCAGATTCCACCACTCTGACCGCCACGGTCAGCCCGTACGTTCGCCCATCTCCCATGACCCCCACACTCCGTACCGGCAGTAACACTGCAAAGGCTTGCCACACCTTCTCATACAGCCCGGCCCGGCGAATCTCCTCTACGACGATCGCGTCGGCATCCTGCAGTGTTGCCAGATGCGGGCGTGTGATCTCCCCGAGCAGCCGCACGGCCAGCCCCGGCCCCGGAAACGGGTGTTTCACGAGGATCTCCGTGGGCAGGCCCAGATCCTTGCCAATCCGGCGGACCTCGTCCTTAAAGAGGTCTCGCAGCGGCTCGATCAGCGCGAATGGCATCTTCTCCGGCAATCCGCCGACGTTATGGTGCGTCTTGATGGTCGCGGAGGGCCCTTTTACCGAGACCGACTCGATTACATCGGGATAAAGCGTTCCTTGTACTAAAAATCCAATTTCCCCATGCGCTTCCCCAGCCTGGAGCTTCTGCGCTTCCTCCGCAAAGACAGCGATGAATTCCCTGCCGATGCGCTTGCGCTTCTCTTCGGGGTCCGTGACGCCTTTCAGTTGCGCAAGAAAGCGATCTGAAGCGTCCACGCCGATAACGTGGAGTTTCAATCTGTCGCGCAGCATCTCCAGTGTTTGTGCAAACTCGTTCTTCCGCAACATCCCCGTGTTTACGAAAATGTTCGTCAGCCGGGCACCCATCGCCCGGTGCACCAGCACCGCCGCAACCGTGGAGTCCACGCCGCCGCTCAACCCACAGATGGCCCACTTGTTTCCCACTCTCTCGCGGATCGCCGCCGTGGTCTCTTCGATGAACGCCGCTCCACTCCACTTCGGTTCCGCTTTGCACACGCGGAAAAGAAAATTTCGCAGCAGCTCCGTTCCGCGCTCGGTGTGGTTCACCTCCGGGTGAAACTCAACCGCGTAAATCTTCTTTTCCGGATTCTCCACTGCGGCGATGGCATTCTCCGTTCGGCCGACAGTGCGGAATCCCTGTGGGAGCATTCGAACGTGGTCCCCGTGGCTGTTCCAAACTCGCAGGGACGCGGGAATCCCCGCAAACAGGTGGGATCCCGCATTTCCTTTCGAATCCCCAATGCTCAGTTGTGCGCGGCCATATTCTCGCCGCGCTGCCTTCTCGACCGTGCCGCCCAGCGTGTGGGTAATCCACTGCATCCCGTAGCAAATCCCCAGGACGGGAATCCCTAGCGCCAGCACTTTCGGATCGCACTTGGGCGCCTCCGGGTCATAGACGGAGCTTGGCCCGCCAGACAAAACGATTCCCGCGGGCTCGAGCTTGCGAATTTCTTCTAGCGAAGACATGCACGGCAGCACGGCGGAGAAAACCTGCTGCTCGCGAATCCGGCGCGCAATGAGCTGCGTGTATTGCCCGCCAAAGTCGAGCACTACCACGCCTCCGAGTTCCGCCCTCATCCTGCCTCCCTGCTCTCGTGCTCGCTCCGTCGCTGGTTTTGCCGCGCCCTCCATCATGCCATCCCCCTTACGCCACGACGAGATTCAATAATTTGTCCGGCACGAAAATGCGTTTCACAACGCTCTTGCCGGCGAGATGCGGCACAATCACCGCGTCCGCTCGTGCCAGTCTTTCGACTTCATCTGCTCCGGCCCCTACGGGGACTTTGACTTTGCCCCGCAGCCGCCCATTCACTTGCACGGGGATTTCGACTTCGTCTTCTCGCGTCAACGCCTCATCAAACGCCGGCCAGGTCGCCTTCCACAACCCGCCGCTGTGTCCCAGCATTTCCCAAAGCTCTTCCGCCAGGTGCGGCGTCATCGGTGCCAGCATCAGCGTCAGCAGTTCCAGCACTTCCTTGCGCACTTCCGGGCGCACATCTTTTTCCAGCGGCTCCTGCAGATAAATCTCATTGGTCATTTCCATGACCAGCGCAATTGCCGAATTAAAGTGCCAGCGCGTTTCGAAATCCTGCGTCACGCGCCGTAGCGTCTGATGCGCCTTGCGTAGCAGGATTTTTTCTTTTGCAGATGCCGTCGCCGCGTCCGGATTCTTGCTGTTCACTCCCTTTACCGCTAGAGAGTGGCGCTCCACCAGCCGGTACACGCGGTTCAGAAATCTCCACGAGCCTTCAATGCTCTCCTCGCTCCACTCGAGATCTTTTTCGGGTGGCGCCGCGAATAGCGTGTAAAGCCGCCCCGTATCCGCTCCGTACTTTTGCGCCATGTCTTCCGCACCAACAACGTTTCCTCTCGACTTGGACATGGCCACGCCGCCCTTTTGCACCATGCCCTGCGTAAAGAGCCGCGCCGCCGGCTCGTTGTGCGTGATCATCCCTAGGTCGCGCATTACCTTGCACCAGAAACGCGAGTACAGCAGATGGAGAATCGCATGCGTGATTCCGCCGATGTACTGATCGATCGGAAACCAATATGCAACCTTCGCAGAATCGTAAGGCGCTTTTTCATTGCGCGGATCGCTGTAGCGGTAGAAATACCAGGACGAATCGACGAACGTGTCCATCGTGTCCGTCTCGCGCCGCGCCGGTCCTCCGCACTTCGGGCAAGTCGTGTTCACAAATTCCGGCGTTGCCGCCAGTGGAGACCCGCCCTCTCCGGTTAGTTTGACTTTCTCAGGAAGTATCACCGGCAAGTCGCCGTCAGGAACCGGCACGATTCCATCGTTTGCGCAATACACCACCGGAATCGGCGTGCCCCAATAGCGCTGCCTTGAAATGCCCCAATCCTTCAACCTATAAATTGTTTCGGCCCGCCCAAAGCCTTTTTGCTCCGCGCACGCCGCCATCTTCGCGATGGCTTCCTCTGGCGAGAGCCCGTCGTACGGTCCTGAGTTTACGAGCTTTCCCTTTCCATGCTGGTCAAACGCCTCGGTCATTTTTTCTGCCAGCAGTGCTTCGCCTTCCAACGGTTGCACGACCACGCGCACCGGCAATCCATACTTCCTGCAAAATTCCAGGTCACGCTGATCGTGCGCGGGAACGGCCATGATGGCGCCCGTCCCGTATTCCATCAGCACGAAATTACCGACCCAGACGGGAATTGTCCCTCCGCTGAAGGGATTGACGGCGTGCCGTCCCGTGAAGAAGCCTTCCTTCACCATCGTTGCCAGATCCTCGGTTTTCACCGAGGTCTGGCGCATCTTGGCGAGCTTGGCGTCCGCGCGCGCGGGCGAATCTTTCAGCAGCTTCGGCAGCAGCGGATGCCCCGGCGCCAGGATCACTGCGGTCGCGCCGTAAATCGTGTCAATGCGTGTGGTAAAAACTTCGATCGGCTCAACGCCCGCGGCGTCGGCGACGGCGAATTTCACTTTCGCGCCTTGCGACTTCCCGATCCAGTTCCGCTGCATCAGGATGACGCGCTCCGGCCATCCGCCTTCGAGCTCCTTCAAATCATCCAGCAGCTGCTCCGCGTACGCCGTCGTTTTCAGAAACCATTGTTCAATTTCGCGTGATTCCACCAGCGTGTCTTCATGCCGCCAGCAGTAACCGCCGTTTATCACCTGTTCGTTCGCCAGAACGGTGCAGCACTTCGGGCACCAGTTCACGCGGCTCTTTTTCCGGTACGCCAGCCCTCGCTCCAGCATGCGCAGGAAGAACCACTGGTTCCAGCGGTAATATTCCGGCTCGCAAGTCGAGATTTCCCGTCGCCAGTCGTAGCTGAACCCGAAGCGCCGCAGCACGCGCTGAAATTCCGCGATATTTTTGTTAGTCCACTCACGAGGGTGAGTATTATTTTTGATCGCCGCGTTTTCCGCCGGCAGGCCGAAAGCGTCCCATCCCATCGGGTGCATCACGTTGAATCCGCGCATGCGCTTCACGCGCGCCACCACGTCCCCGATCGCGTAGTTGCGCATGTGGCCCATGTGCATCGTGCCGCTGGGATACGGCAGCATTTCCAGCACGTAATACTTCGGTTTCGAGGGATCCGCTTCCGTTTCGAAGACGCGCGCCTCCGCCCAGCGCTTCTGCCACTTCTCCTCGATCTTCTGCGGATCGTACCCAGGCCCTACCGTTGTTACGCCGCCCGCGATGTTCTGCTCCGCCACGCCGCCCTATCTCCCCTTTCTTTTCTTCGCCGTCTTCCTTGCCATGCTTCCCTTCGTCCCACTTTTCTTCCGCGGAGTCTTCTTCTCTGCTTTCTGCGTTCTCCGCGTCTCTGCTTTATCTTTTCTCCTATTCTCCGAAATCTTCTTCTTCAGCGCAGCCGTCAGCATCGAGAACCCCTTCTCCGCCTCCGGCGCTTGTTCCTTCAATCCCGCTAATTCCCACAGCGCTGCCACGTTTCGCCGGTCATCGCCCGGATCATCAATCGGGGTCTCCGCCACAAACGCCCGCCCCGTCAATCCTTCTGGCGCCGCCGCGCCAAATCGCGGGTGCCGCAAAATTCTTGCAAACGCCACCGCCCCGATTTTTCCTTTTCCAATATGTTCGTGCCGGTCCACTCGTCCGCCCAGCGGAATCTTCGAATCGTTCGCGTGAATCACTGGTACGTTCTCGAGCCCGATTGCCCCGTCAATCTGTCCGATCGTCGAAGCCAGTCCGCCCTCGCTCTTGATGTCGTATCCCGCGGCGAACAGATGCGCCGTATCCAGGCACGCCACGGCCGGCACGTCACGCAGCCCCGCCAAAATCTCTCCCACTTCTTCCAGCCGCGCGCCAACCGCCGAGCCCATCCCCGCGGTATTCTCAATCAAGATTCGCAGATTGCCCATCGGCGCGCGCTTCGACGCTTGCTTTACCGACTCGACGATCGTAGAAATTGCCTGCCCCGGCGTAGATTCGCCGCGCGCACCTGGATGCACTACTAGAAAATCCGCCCCGAGCGCCACGGCGCGCACGATTTCATCGTGGAACGCCTGGATCGACCGCGTCTGCAGCATCCGCTGCTCTGACGCCAGATTGATCAGGTAATTTGCGTGAATCACCAGCGGCCCGAGCCCCAGCTCGTCCCGCCGCGCCCGAAACGCCTGCGCGTCCACGTCCGGAATCCTTGCCGAACCGCCTTGCCACATGCGCGGGCTGGCCGAAAAAATCTGCAGCGCGTTGCAGCCCAGTTTGCTGGCCGATTCCAGCGCGTTCAGGTAGCTTCCCGCTATGGAGGTGTGAATTCCAATCCGCAGGCTCCCATCCATCCACGATGGCGGCAGCGGTTCAGGCTCAGGTTCAGGGCGATATTCGTCTTCGGGGTCGAATTCTGTAACTGGAGTGATGGGCTGTTCAGGCATGCTCAATGAGAATTTCGGCTCCGTCCTAAACTCCCTATTCTAACACAAGCCCCAAATCACCACGCTTAAACGGGTTTCATGTGCGGGGTCACCAGAGCGTGGAGAAGTTGCAAGGCTTCAGGAACTTTTCTATATTCGGCGTCGTACCGTCGTTCATGGAAAATGCAAAGAGGAAATTCGGAGCTCCGGAATGGCTGGTTTTGATCGGAGCGAACGTCTTTATACTGGTCTTGGCTATATCGGCCTTCTTTGAAGCTGACATCTGCTGGCTGCACTTTTTTCAAGCGTGGATGTACATCGTGACAATCGCCCTGAGTCTACAAGGCAATCGTTGGGGATATTTCGTCGGGATTTCCGCCGCAGGCTTCTGGGATTATGCAAATGTTTTTGCAACCACCTTCTTCTTCAACGGGCTCGAAGAGCTATCTCATTGGGTCCATACCGGACATCTGGCGCGCCCAGATCTTTTCATCGCGGTTCCGGCCTGGTTCTCCAATTTGTTGGTCATACATTGGGTGTGCGTGGGCATATTCACGGAAGCCAGCAAAACCCCGAAATGACATCATCCGGTTTCTGGTTTCCTGCACTCTCACCACGCTTTTTTTCGCCGCAGACATGGCTTTGTTCCAGCCGCGCTATCTCGGCATCTTTCGACGATTGTTGCACCCGCACCCTCCCTAATGGGATTCGCAGACACTCCTACCCTTGGCAACGTCGGGGCGCACAGGCAGAGATTCCGATTTCGTTTGACGCTTTATCGTCCAAACATGGAGAGCGGAATCCGCCCGCCAGTCGATTCGTCTGTTTCTCTGCTGGGCGCCGCAACGTACTGGTCCACTGGCCGATTGGAGATGCGATCGAGTGCATCCGCGATCCGCGACAATTCATAGACGATCTGGTCGCTCACCACGGACCTCTGCAAAACGACTGCCCGCCTACGGCGAAACTGTTGCACGGCCCAGGCTGTCACCGCCACGACGAGAACCACAATCGCCAGAAGCTCTTCCCTGCCTGTGATGGTGATCGTACGGCCAAAGAGATGATAGACATGATCCGAGAGCAATTTTTCCTCCCGGCTGGGGCTATAGTGGACAACTACAGTATTGGATGCCTTTTCGCCCGCCGTCGTCAATCGAATTCGTACCGCCGGGATAATTGCTGCCGTTTGGCCGTTGCCAAGGCAGCGCAGATAGGACTTGACATCTCGCGCCACAGCGGCATTCCCTCCGGAACGCTTTACCCCATTCTTATGCGCCTCGATGAACTCGGCTGGCTGGAAACCAAATGGGAGGACGCTGTTCCGAAAGGCCGGCCTCCGCGTCATCTTTATCGACTCTCCGGAAACGGCCGCGAATGGGCCCGCGAGGAACTTCGTGCCGCGCGCCAGCGCGAATTCTATAAACCCGCCGCGAGCGAGGCCTGATCATGATCGCGGCCTGGCATTCGTTCACTGCGCGCATGGTTCAGCGGTTTCTTAAGCTCGCGCTTCTTTTTTGGCCAGAGGAATCGCGCCACTGGGGCCAGGCGCTCGCCGCTGAATTCCATGAAATTGAACGGCCATTTGAAGCCCTCTGGTGGGCCTTTGGAGGACTCATGCTTTTCATCCGAACCTCGGCTTCTCACTATTTGGCCTGGCTGAAACTCCCGGTCGGACCTCCCTTTTCTGGGACTTCCCTTTCAGACGAAGCAGGAACGCCCCTTCTTCCGAAGCGTTCCCGCCTCTTCACCCTCGCTATTCTCGTTGCCACTGCGATGCTGCTCTTCCTCCCGCAAAGCCGCGAGGCAATCTCTACCGTTCGCGCGAGTTGGAACGGTTATCGGGGATATCCCAGTGATGTCCGTGCTCTGCAGAAACTCGCCGCTCGCGCCGAGAAGGAAAGAGATGCAAACACGCTTGCCTTTGTCGCGCTCGCCACGCCTGATGCAAAGGAAGCAATGATGCTGGCGGATGGTGCAGCAGCAATCGACCCAAGTCTCGTCTGGATCTACGCGTGCCGGACAGGCCATCCCGAATTCACGCCTCCATCAAAAGATGATCTTGCTCGGCTGCTAGCCGCCGACCCGGCAATGCTTTCCCTGAACTCCTCGCCGCGCGAACGCTCTCTGAGCCGCTCCTCCAGTCTTTCGTCCTTCATCCCTTAGAAGCGCCCGGTTATGTCGAAGCAATGCTTTCAGCCAACGCGGAATGGGCAGCGCACATGGATCGCGCCTTTCGCTCGTCTCGCTATGACGCTTATTTCACCCGGCATTGGCAATTGGTCCGGGAAGCATGGAATCGCAACGCATCGCTTTCTCCATCTCTAGCATTTGTCAGCCTCTGGGCCTATCCGTTACCGGACTGGTTTTCCATTAAATCGTATGCAGATATATTGGTACAACAGGCACACGAAGCCTCCGGTGCTGGTTACGCAGAACAGGCGCGGTCCCTGCTTCAAGAAGTGGATTCCTTTGGCCGCCGCATGACAAACCAGAGTGAGACTGATTCCGAAACATTGCTCGGACTCGACCTCTCCCGACGCAATTGCGTCTGGCGATTTCCTTTGCCGCAGACTGGGTTCCTCTGGCGTTGCTTCTCGCTTGTGCTGCTCTCGAAGCAATAGCGAACTGAAAGCCCAACGGCCGTTGCGTGGCCGTATCACCCGGAGTAGCGCCCCCTCCATTGTCCTGCATGAACCGCGTAGGCTATGCTTCTTGCTACGAAACTCCTCTAAGAGGCTCCCATGCCAAGATTTGACGAAGCCCGGACGGCCCTGACCGCACGCGTAGTGGGAACCCACTCTTGCATGGGCTTCGCTCCGTTCTGCAAGGCCAATATGTGCAAAGCTTTTCGCGGGCTCTCCGTGTGGTCGAACCTACTGGCATCTCTATTCCTCGTCGTCATAGCGAGTTCCATCGGATTTGCGGATACCCCCACAGACCGCGTGTTGTTGCCGATCGAAGTGTTGAGCGCGGACGGCACGACGGTAAGCAGGACGGCAGCGCTGAAGTCGGGAGACGCTGAGTCGGTGCGATCTCTCTGGCTCCAGGTGCATGGAGTGCGGTATGCGAATGAAGCCAGCGTGCAAGTGAACACGAGCGCATGGATTCCGCTCAACAACGACACGGTCACAGTCGCCGAACCCGGCCGGAGCTTCGGCGGCATTGGTGGTGGCTTCGCGACCCTTGCGATAACTCTTCCCCTTCCGAACGGCACGGTTGTCAGCGGCGCCAACACCATCCGGTTTCGATTCAACCGGACGGACGGATTCACGAGCGCTTATCGCGTTCTTGCGTGGAACTTCCTAACCATCGACGGAAGGAAGATCATTTCGGCAGAAAACTTCGCGGTGGACACACCCGAAACGTGGACACCTCCGTTTTCCGATCCCGCTTCTATTCGTGCTGGGCAGGAGCTCTGGCAGGCCGCCTCATTGACGGTAAACAGCCTCCCAAACAGCCCGAGAATGCAGGCCCACTGCGCCGACTGTCATGCTCAGGATGGACGCGACCTGAAATATTTCAATTTCTCCAACGCCAGTATTATCGACCGCTCACGCTTTCATGGCCTTTCCGTGCAGCAGGGGGAACAGATCGCCAGCTACATTCGCAGCTTGCCCCTTCCGAATCCCGGCCGGCCTTGGAACCCGCCTTACCAACCTGGACCCGGACTCGACGAACAACCGATCTCGCATTGGGCCGCAGGCGCTGGCCTCGGCTGGGTTCTGGACCAGGATACGGATGCATTGCCGTACGTATTTGGCCAGCGCGACACCCTAAAGGGGACAGCGTCAAGTCCAGCAGGAAGTCCTGCGAATTTGCGTGAACTCGTGAGACACATTACACCGGACACCTTTCGCCCCGACGGCAACCTCAATCCTCGCCAGATTCCTATTGCCCTGCAGCTCCCGGATTGGAGCCAGTGGCTGCCACGCGTGCATCCCAAGGATGCCTGGGGATCCGCCTTCACACGGAGCGAGTTCGCAGCGTTGTACGGAGGAGAGACGCCATCGGGGACTGATGGAAAGATCGGTGCGAATCCGCCGCTGCGCACGCTTCTGGCAGCAGCCCAGAGCCCGGACCACAGCGTTCGCGCCATCGTTCCGGCCTTCGCTCAATGGTCGCAAGCCCGCCGCTCCTTCCTGAGACGTTATTCTGAAGGAAAGACGGCATGGTCGCCGGCTTTGACGGAAAAGGTCTATTCGACCCAATTGTGGCAGTTGGTGAAGACCTGGGAGATGACGCAGGAGTTTGGGCTCGAAGAACGCGGGCACGACCTCTTTGGAACGAGCGCGGATTCCCGCTCATGGTTCAACACCATTCCGGCAGACACGGCTCCTTCAGCGGTCCACATCCCGGATGGAGCGGCCGGGGCCGGAGGCAGCGCGTTGAACAACGAATATCTTTCGGCGTCCTGGTATGAGTTGCAGATCATCCTGAATAGCGGCAATCATCAACATCGAGATCGCGGCCCGGTGGACTGGATATATGTGATCGGCAGGTTCCGAGACCTTTATGGCCAGACTCACGAACCTGAACCAGCACGACTCCTTGTGGCTGTAATCAAGGCGCTGCAGTCTGCGGATCCCCGCTTCGGTCCCGACAACCTCAGCCAGGGTTGGCGACCGGATCAAAACGTCGATCCGCGCATTATGGTCAGTCCTGCCTGGGCACCCGTTTTCAAACCGCTCCCGATCGAGGCACGTCGGGCTCTAACCGACGCGTTCCTCGCGGCCTGGATGGACAAGAACCTGCAATACCCCATTGAGAAGCACTTGCCGATGGGCCTGCGCTCACCTGCTTACGCACGGCCCCACGACTACACGGATATTAGTGGCGGAAAGGTATGGGAAGCCTCGCAACAGTTCCGCAATGCCGGCGTTTCTCCCGAACTCGTGCGACGTTTGCAGCAATGGGGAGTTGCATTTACCGACCGTGCCGCGCGTATTCAATACTAAATACGACCATTAGGTGGACTTCCCTGGTGTCCACATTTGCGGCCCTCCGCCCCCTTGCCGTAAACTCAAGCCTTACTCGCCAGGCGGGGGAACCCTTCATGCTTGTGGTCATGCAGTCTCACGCTACTGAAGAACAGGTACGCCAAGTCTGCAAGCGCATCGAAAGCCTCGGCCTCAAAGCGCACCCCATCCCCGGTTCGATTCGAACGGCCATAGGAATCACCGGCAACAAAGGCGCAGTGGACCTCGGCGTCCTCGAATCCATGCCCGGCGTCGGCGAATGCATTCCCGTCAGCAAGCCTTACAAGCTTGTCAGCCGGGATGCCAAGGAGGAAGACAGCATCTTTCGCATCCCCACGCCTTCTGGTGACGTCATCGTTGGAGGTCAGCACGTTGCTCTGGTCGCCGGCCCCTGCGCCGTCGAAACCGAAGAACAATGCCTGGCCATCGCTGAGCGCGTGAAAAAATCCGGCGCGCGGCTCTTCCGTGGCGGCGCTTACAAGCCACGCACTTCCCCGTACAGCTTCCAGGGTCTCGGCGAGGAAGGCCTCAAGATTCTTTCGAAAGTCCGCGCTACGTATGGCTTCGGGATCGTTACTGAAGCGATTGACAATGAATCGCTCGATCTCGTCGAAGAGTACGGCGACGTCATTCAAATCGGCGCACGCAACATGCAGAATTTTTCTTTGCTCAAGCGCGCTGGCCGTGCCAAAAAACCCGTTCTTCTAAAACGCGGCATGTCCGCCACGCTTGATGAGTTTCTCATGGCCGCCGAGTACGTCCTGTCCGAGGGAAATTACAACGTGATGCTGTGCGAGCGCGGCGTTCGAACATTCTCCGATTTTTCTCGCAACACGCTGGACCTCGCCGTTGTTCCTGCGGTAAAAAAACGCAGCCATCTTCCCATTTTTGTCGATCCCAGCCACGGCACCGGCAAACGCCACAAAGTCTTGCCGCTGTCGCGCGCTGCTGTCGCCGTCGGCGCCGATGGCCTGCTCATCGAAGTCCATCACGAACCGGACAAAGCCCTCTCCGACGGCATGCAGTCCCTTCTCCCCGAGGAATTCATCGCCCTCGCCGACGAGATGCGCCAAATCGCCGCCGTCCTCCACCGCTCCATCAACTAGCCGCGCCCACTGTTTCTCGCGCGACGATTCTTGCGGGCCTTTCGCCCGTTCCTGGTTACCCTTCCGAGGCATTCTTCTTGATTACAAGCTGCTCCTGAGCTTTCAGCCACGCCTCGAGATGCTCTCGCCCCGTCCCGCGAAAATTCTGCAGGATGATTCCTGCCATTCCTTCCGTGTTGGTCCACGCCACTTGCCCCCTTCCAGTGACGCTCGCTGCCACTGGCAGATCGAATTCGAAATTGACGAGCGAGGTGTGCTTCAGGGCTTTCGCGGTGCGCACGGCCATGCCGCCTTCGCTCAGGTTGGTCATTCGCGCATGTTGCTCCATTTCCTCATCGTGCAAAATTACAGGGAGATTTACCGCATGCCGGAAGTAGCGCCGCCGCTCGCGTTCGAGCAGCTCTTTCGCGATCGTGATATGCAGCGCGATGCTGTCCTCGTTCAAGGGCTTCCGTAGAAGAAAGTTTGCCCCCGCGCTTAATGCATCCGTGTATTCTCTTGCGTGCAGAACGCAAGCAAAAATCACCGCCTTGGCATTCGAACTCCCTTTGCGGATCGATTCCATCACGCCCAGCGCTCCCGGAACTTCCAGGTCCACAAAGACGCCGTCAATCTTTCGCCGGGTCAGGCAATCACGCGCGGCCTCCGCCGTGGGAACCAGAATAAATTTGGCCCCATACTTTTTCACGCCTCCGAATACCGCGTTCATCGTCGCATAATCGCCGGATACGAGCACAAATTCGAGCTCTAGCGGATTGGACATTGTGGCGGGGTTCTCCGTTGATCTGTGAAGGTCTGCTTGCGCGGTCTTATGACTGCCGACAATAATGCGAAAGCCGTGCTTCTGTCGAGCGATTTTCTCTCCGTTGATGAGCCCATTTCGCGCCGCAGCACAATCGCGGACGAGAATCACTTCCCCCCGCGCTCGTTTTCTGCATCCATTTTCGAGTCTCGAATTTTGGTTTCCACCGCTGTACCCGCCAGACAGCCTGGTCGCGTCGCATCACCAGGTCCTGCTCAAGCCCGGTCAAGACTTACGCAAGTTGTGTAGCGGTCTGTTCCCAACTTACGAGGAGAAGAACATGAAACGACGGCTAGGTTTGCCGGTTGCTTTGGTATTAGTCGCGACTCTTCCTGTCCTCGCGCAGCGCGGGCAGGAGCATGGGCAGGAACGCGGGCAAGATCGGCCACGCGCCAATCAAGGCCACGTTCCGCAACCGCCTGAAAGGCGCGACAATCCCCACGCCAGGCCCGAGCCCGAGCGCCATGTGACAGGTCATGTGAATACCACGCCACACGTGAATAAAGACCATTGGTACGGGCACGACCGGCCGGACGATAAGCGCTATCACGTTGAACATGCTTTCGAGCACGGCCGTTTCGAACACTTTGGCCCGTCCTATCGTTACCGCGTTGAACGCTTCGCTCCCGATCATCACCGCTTCTGGCTGCCGGGCGGCTTCTACTTTGAAGTTGCGTCCTGGGACTGGCCCGTTTGTGCCGATTGGTGCTGGGACTGCGGCGATGATTTCGTCGTATACGAGGACACCGACCATGTGGGCTGGTATTTGCTCTATAACGTTCACACCGGTGGCTACGTGCACGTCAGCTACATGGGCACCTAGCCCTTCTAGCAGGGATCCTGGCATTGGTCTGTGTGGATATTGCCACCGTCCTATGAAATTTTAGATGGCCTCAAAATTAGGGTTTTCACCTGATTGTTAAGGGTTCTGCCCGGTGGTAACTAAACATAGATTTCGCATCAGCCTGCTCCGCCAGCGGCTCCCAGCTCACTGCGGCAAGGTTTCCGTTCCTCGGCAAGGCCGATGCCAGGCATGTATGCGTACGCTCCATGGACGGATAGACAAACGTCTTCCCATCGCCGTAGTCGTGTACCTCTCGCAGGCACAGGATCGGACCGTCAAAGAATCTGAATTGACTTGCACGGACAATATCAGCGTTAACGGCGCCCGCGTAATTTCCCGCCGTCCATGGCAAACCGGCGAATTAGTACAACTCACGCCGTTAAAGGATGAAGCCTCCATCCGCGGAAAAGTCGTCTATTGCCAGAAGCTGGAGGACGACCGCTACCTCATCGGATTAAACATTCAGGGGCTCGGCGCTTCGTGGCCCGCTTTTCGGACTTACAGTGGCGCTTGACGACGGCCGCCTCCGGGTCCATTGCCGGCGCAGCCCGGCAGGGCGTTGTCCCTCGCTGGGAGAAAGAAAGCCATGACAAACACATTTCCTCCGGTCCGGACCGAAGGCCGCATTCCTGAAGAGATGTTGCTCGAACTCTCCAGTCTTGAGAGTGCCGCGCACGAGATTGCCTCCACGGTCAACGTTAGCCACCACGGCGCGAAGGTTTTGGTGAAAGTGCCGTGGGAGCCAAATCAGAATGTTTCTGTTCGAACTGTGTCCGGCAAACTCTATTCACGCGCGCACGTCGTTTACTGCAAAGCCCTTCCGGACCGTTCCTTTTCCATTGGGTTGGAGTTTCTTCAACCGGTTGAGGATTGGCTAGGGTTGAGCAAAGCTTCTGAACCGCCACAGACCCATTGATTCCTCATCGGTTTCTTATCGACGGCGCGTTTTTCTGCCTTTCCTACTGCACAACCGGCAGGACCACGTGCGAAGGCATTGCCGGTGAACAATAAATTCGCTGCGTCGCTGGAATGAAATCGGACGCAACAGCCTTGTAGATGCTGGGGACAAACTTTTGCGGGTTCCGGTCAATCAAGGGGAACCACGTGGACTGAATCTGCAGCATGATGCGATGCCCTTTCAGGAAAACGTGATCGTGGTCGCGCAAGGGGACATTCCATTCAATCGGTTGATTCGACGCAAGCGCATGTGGCGTTTCGAAACTTTGCAGATAGCGGCCGCGCCGCACTTCCATCGCGATCGGCAATTCGTATCCATTCAGCGACTGGGCGTATTGCCCGGGCTTTGGGCCGTCTTCCGGAGGCCAACTATTTTTCTGCGCATTGTCCGGATACGCGTCGATGAGCTTCACGACGAAATCACTGTCTGTTCCGGAAGTGGAAGCGAACAGCGCCGCGGCCACCGGGCCGGTGACGGTGATATCGTGCTCCAGTGGCGCGCTCACGAATGACAAAACATCTGGGCGGCCATCCACAAAACGCTGATCGGCAACTTCCCACGTCCGCCAGTCCCCTGCTGGATATGTCGGCGAAATGGGCCGTTGGCGGTACGGTACAGGATTGGCAGGATCAGAAACATATTCGCGATAGGCCTTCACACTCTCCGCAGCGGTAGGCGCCGTAAAGGAAAGCGTGCCATCGGCGTGCAGATATAAATTTGTCGGCGGGGCCTCTTTCGGCGGCCAGACCGCGTAGTTGTGCCAACTGTTCGAGCCGCTCTGGAACGTGCTGGCCTGCCAATTCGGCTTCTCGCCTTTGCCGTGCAAGTAATAACGGAAAAACGGCGCCTCGATGTTTTCGCGGAACTCGCGCGCCGTTTCATGTCCCGCGAAAGGAATCAGCCCGATGCTGTCCGCTTTCGGCGTTTGCCATTGGCCGTGAAACCACGGACCGGCCACGATAAAGTTCGTATGCTCGGGGTCGTGCTCCTCGGCGTGGCGAAAAATCTGCCACGGCCCCCAGGGATCTTCCTGATCCCAGAATCCCGCCACGTTCAAGTTGGGAACCGTTGAAGCGTGAAGCTGCCGCACCCACGCTTCTTTTTTCCAAAAATCGTCGTAGTCCGGGTGATCGATCGTGGAATTCCAATAAGGAATTTTGCCGTGAAGATATTTCGCGTTGATATTCGAGAGCGGGCCTAAGTCCAGATACCACTGAAAGGTGTCGTAGGTCTCGAACTCGAAATGCGTGTTTGAATTTTTGTCGGCTTGCTCCATCACCGCATATTCAAAGTCGTAGCTTTCGCGTAGCGCGCCATAACGGTGATCGTCATCATTCATCCACTGGTCGACCGGCGAAGCTTGTTCGCTCATGGCTTTCAGCGCCGGATGCGGGTGCAGCAGCGCCAGCGCGGTGGTCAAGCCGTCGTAGGAGACTCCGTACATTCCCACTTTGCCGCTATTGTTCGGCACATTTTTTACCAGCCACTCGATGCTGTCGTACGCATCAGTCATTTCGTTGGTAGACTTCGGGTTCGTCAGGTCCACTTGGGAAGTCAGATCGAATACGCCCCCGGACTTGAAGCGGCCGCGCAGATTTTGGATGACGAAAATATAGCCATCCTGCGCGAGCTCTTTCCATGACGACGGCATCTGCTGCGGCGGATTTTCGGGAACGCCATAGGGCGTGCGCCGAAAAAGAATCGGGAGCGGCTCGTGCTGATCGGACGGAGTCAAAATCACCGTCTGCAGTTTCACTCCATCGCGCATGGGCATCATTACTTCTTGCAGCTTGAAAACCGGCTGATGTGCAGGCTCCTGCGCCCGGGCGGGAATCGCCAACAATCCTGCAAGAACGGCAAGCACTACCGATGAACGCACGGTATTTCCTCCACTCCATTCTTTCCAACTCGACTGAGTATCGCGGCGCGAGTATACCAGTAGATTCTTCGCCGGAGGCCGTTGCATTTTAGCCCGCGCTTGCAGCACGCGCAGGTAGCGCGCAATAGCTGCCCTCCGAAAAGCCCTCGGCTTCCACGCCAAACGCATGGTCAAACCGCGCGCGGTAGTTTTCCCAGGCCAGCGTGGCGGTGAGCTCCACGAGCTGTGCGTCGCGGAATTTTTCGCGGAGCTTCGCAAACAGCGCATCTGGAATTTCGACCGGAGTTTGCGTCATGCTGTCGGCATATTCCAACACCAGCTTCTCCAACTCCGAAAACAGCCCGCTATTTCGGTAATTTGGCAGCGCTGCGATCTTCACCGCTGAGATCCCGCTAGTTCTGCTGACCGCAGAACCGATGTCAATTCAAAACGGGCACCCGACGAGTGTGGCGACGCGCAATTGGCCGAGGTCTTTCAGAGCCGCGTCAACAAGGTTGCTAGAGAGGAGCGATTGCTCCATCTGGCCGTAGCCCCAAAGAAGCTTGCGGTGATGCGCGACGATCTTCACCGGCATCACCACGCGGCCAAGCTTGCGTTTGACCATCGAATAGATGATGCGCGTGAAGAGTCCATGGAATAGTCCCTGCTGACTCGGGTTGGCCTCGCTAATCCGTGCCATTGTCATCCACCTCCAGAGGGCTTCGTCCCGAGTGTAACTCCGGAAGCGCGGACGCCACCCCGGCATTTGGATAAGCACATTCTGCCTAAGAATGCGAAAGAGATGACAGGAGGCAGGTCTAATCGCTTAGCCGGTCCAAGTGGGGAGATCAAGGGCGCGCTCGAAGGCCGCGCGGGTGTGGACGGGTTCGCCGTGGGAGACGATGACGCGCTCGAACGGAAGCTCCAGCAGGGCGTGCAGAGCAGGCAACGCGCGCTCCTGATGCGCGGGCGACGCCCAGACGCGCAGCTCGCCGCCCGGCGCCGTCAGCGCATCGGCGAAAACGAGGGTGCGCTGCTCTGGCAGCCACAACGGCGTCTCATTGCGGCCGCGTCCGTCGTAGAGGGCGAGGAGGCCTCCCGGAAGCTGGCTGCCGGGCTCAATGAACTGCAGGTCGGCCTTGGGGACGTCCTCGCGAAAGAAGAGACGCGGGCCGAACGCGGGGGCATGATAGCGGCGCGCGAACAGATCGACGTCGCGAACATGATCGGGCTTGAGAACGACGACGGCGGTTGGCGGGTGAGCGTCGAGCCGCTTCCAGACTTCGACCGCGCTTTCGGGCGGCGCAAGCGGATCCAGAAGCAGTGTCTCGCCTCCGGACTCGACGCACGTTGACGTTACGATCGGCTCCCAGCCCTGCCCCGGCTTCCAGTGACGATGTTCGAGACGCCAGATCCACAGGCCGGGCGCTACATCCCGGAGTTCGACTTGAGGCTGCGGGGTCGGCTTCATCTGAGGTGCCTGCTCGAAAATATAATATTACAAGACGGCGCTTCGGGTCATACGTTCAGAGGATAAGGAAGAGCCAAAACCCCCACACGAGAAACACGCGCATGGGGCTCCCGGCGTCATTTCAAACCTTTGATCTCTTAGCCCATCGGTTTAGACTGGCTTTTTATTTGCAAACACGTGGATTTGCCACGCTGGTAGTCTCTCCTGGCCATAAAGCCAAAACACATCGAAAAAACGAGGGAGACAACAAAGAGACAGAAGAAGTACAAGAGGCGACCAAGAAGGGATGCCGGGCTTCCCGACCAACATCGCCGGGACCCCCACAATTCGGGGGAAAGCCCGGCGCTACGTAGCGGCCTTATGTTCGTAGGTCAAAGCGACAGGACGGCTGGCCCTAAACTGGCCTTTAGTACAGGTGGCAGTGTCCGTTCCACGGACTAATCTGACGATATAGCCCTCTCTAGAAGGTCTAAGTGTGGAGGCCCCATGCGCAGCCGCAAGATCCTGCCTGCGATTCTGGCGCTAAGTGCGATGCCCATCGCCGCAACGGCCCAGGAACCGACAACTGTGAGTGACGTGGTGGATAAGGTCGTTAGGCAGGAGCAGGCGGAAATGGAGCTGCTTCGCCAATATTCACCACTGGTGGAAACGTACATCCAGAATCTCCGCGCGGACAAGCAGGTGGGGGCCGTACCGCGCGGCGACAAGTATTTCCTGGGGCGGGCCGAGCTGGCGAAGGGCGTGGGGCTTGGACCGCTGGAGCATGACGCCGGCATAAAGCAGAAGGTGTTGGGGGGATTGGCCAGCTTTTTCTCCACGGAATTTGTCCCGCGCGGTTTCTTGCAGATGATCTACCTGGACATGAACGGCTTCGACCGCCAGCACTACAAGATTGAGTATGTGCGGCGCGAGTTTTTGGGCGAGGTGCGTTGCCTGGTTTTTGACGTCGATCCATTGCCGAAGGCGGGCAAAGGACGTTTTGTCGGGCGCATCTGGGTGGAGGATCAGGACTTCCACATTGTGCGTTTCAACGGCGCGTACGGCGGCTCGTCGCTGACCAGCCATTACTTCAATTTCGATAGCTGGCGCGTGAATACCGGGAAAAACCAGTGGCTACCAGCGTTCGTCTTCAGCGAACAAGGAAGCGTGCGAGACACGATGACGAAGAGCATGAGATTCAAAACCTTCCGTGCACAGACGCGCCTGTGGGGCTACAACCTTGGCAACGTGCGGGAAGAGCAAGAGCTGAGCAAGATCCTGATCGAGGGTCCGAATCCCGTCAATGACCAGTCGGAAGCGGCCAACGACAATTCGCCGTTCCAGGCAGAGCGTTCGTGGGCCCGGCAGGCGGAAGACAACGTCACAGAGCGGCTGGAGCGCCGGGGCTTGATGGCGCCGCGCGGGGAAGTGGATAAAGTGCTCGATACGGTGGTCAACAACCTGGAAGTAACCAATAATCTCGACATCCAGCCGGAAGTCCGCTGCCGCGTACTGATGACCTCAACGCTGGAGTCGTTCACGATTGGCCACACGATCGTCTTGAGCCGCGGGTTGATTGACGTGCTTCCTGATGAAGCAAGCCTCGCGGCCATCCTGGCACACGAGGTGGGCCATGTGGTGCTTGGACATCGCATGGATACGCAATTTGGATTCTTCAGCCGCGTGCGATTCGACGAAAGGGAGACGTTCCGGCACTTTGACTTTGCTCGCACCCCGGAAGAGGAACAGGCGGCGAAGCAGAAGGGGAACGAATTGTTGAGCAACTCGCCGTACAAGGATCAGTCCGGCCCCGCACGGCTCTTTCTGCAAGCGCTCAACAACCGGGCGAAGGAAATCCCCAACTTGATTAGCCCGCACCTGGGGGACAGGGTCTCCACGAGCTTGACTATCGTAGCGGCGGTGTCCTCCGGACAATCGTCGGTTGCAGAGCCGGCGTCCGATGCTGAAAAGAAGCCGGCGGCGGGCAACGGGATTGCGGCGCTGCCGCTCGGCGGACGCATCAAGGTCGATCCTGGGAATGACCAGTTGCGGATGCTCAAGTCCAAACCAGTAGGCACGCTGGCGGAATCAGAAAAAATGCCGTTTGAGCTGACCCCGTTTGTCCTCTATCTCACGCGCCAGGAGCACGCGTCGACCGAAGCTCCTAACTCCGTAGCGGTGAAGGCAGATTCAGAAACAAAACCGTAGTCGAGTTAGAAGAGAGTTCCTGCCAGCGTCTCGCCGCCACCAGTCATAAAGCCTCGGGCATGCCTCGGTCTTAAGCGCACAGCTTTTGACCTTTCCTCGAACCATGGGACAATTTCGTCGCGTACATGAACCGGCCTAAGAACCTTCGTGCCTACTTCCTGCTTGCTGCGCTAGGTATCACCGGACTGGTGGTGCTGCTGCGCGAGCATCGGCCTTCGTTCCTGCGGCCGGACCTGCACCTCTCGGCGTATGTTTCGACGGCAGACGGCAACTTAACTGTCGTGGATCTGGTGAAGCTCAAGGCTGTGGGGCGCATCACTGTTGGGCCGGGGCTTTCCGGGATGCGTGAGCATCCTACGCGGCCAGAGATTTTCGGTGTCAGCACTGCGGGCGGCTACCTGTGGATCCTCGATCCGCGGGCCAATCACTCCACGGGGCTAGTGACGGCGCGGATCACGATAGGGCCGCTTCCCTACGCGCTAGATTTCTCGCCGGACGGCAACCTTGTCTACGCGACGGCGTCGGGGAACAACAAGCTTGTCGCGATTGACGTCAAATCGCGCTCCGTTATTGGAAGCGCGGTGACTGGGCGCGAGCCAGTTCTGGCGCGCGCCGCGCCGGATGGCAAAACCGTCTTGGTGGTGAACCGGCGCGACGGGACACTGGGCATTCATGATGCGGCGACGCTGGCGCTGCGCGGCAGTGTGGCCGTGGTTCCTCAACCGGAAGACGTGGCGGTGCTGCCGGACAGTTCCTTGGCGTTTGTGCTGAGCCGATCGGAGCGGCGCACGTCCGTGGTGGACCTGCGGCGCGGTGTGCTGGTCGCCAACCTCGAACTGGCCGGCAAGCCGACAGACATGCTGATGAAGCCCGATGGTGGCGAGCTCTACGTGATTTCGCCTGAGGCGCACGGCTTGCAAACCATCAACACCTGGACGCACGAAGTGGGCGACTACATGGTGCTCGGGTCGGCACCAACGCGCGGCGTGCTCAGCAACGATGGCAGCCTGCTGTATGTTTCAGACACGGCGGCCGACCGGGTTACACCGGTGGATATTCTGAATCGGCGCATCATTCGCGATGCAGGGAAAGGCTTCCCTGTTCCGGCAGGGGATGCGCCCACGGCGTTGCGGTTCGATCCGAATGAGAACTTGCTACTCGTGGTGAGCCAGGGCTCGGGGGACCTGGCGGTGATACGAGTACGCACCAATTTTCTGCTGACGATGATTCCGGTGGGCGATCATCCGCAGGAGCTGGCGGTGAAATTGTTTTAGGAAAGCGGACAACTGCGGACCTTCATGGAAGACTTTAACTCTTGCCCAAGGCTAACTGACTATTCCGGCGGCCAGGCGGAGTGGTCTTCGCCGAGATTGACGTCGAGGAACCCTTCGGCGGGCAAGACGTCTACGGGCAAACCGCCATGCCACAGCGCGACGCCGAGACGCAGCTTGGTCTGACCTTTGAGATTGAGCTGATCCCTGTTGATGGCAACTTCCAGAACGCGCTCGAAAGCGGCCTCGGCAACCAGCTTGGGATTGAGCAAGCAGACAAGGTCCTTTTCGACGGCGAAGCCCTGAACGTGGCCGCGCTGTAGATTCACGACGATAGTCAAATCCTCAGCGCCGCCGATGGTGATGCGAAACTCGGGGTCTTCCAGCTCGGCGAGAGCCTCAGGGAACGGATCGATGCGCACACAGAAGCGCTCTTGTTCGAAGCCGTAGCGCAGCTCGTGGAGGTAGAAGACGCGGCCGTGCATGGAGCCGCCGCGGCGCTCTGGTGAATAGAGGCCTGCGCCGAGCCATTCGAAATAGGAAGTGTCGCGGCCGTCGACGGTAACGTTCAGCAGACTCGTTGGTGCAAGTTGCAGTGCGTGTTCGGGCCTGCGCTTGATGGGCTTGGCTAATTCTTCGGGCGCAACCTGGCCCAGCGCGAGATAAATAGCCGTCAAGTGCTTGCGATAGAGCGCATCGAATTCGGCGTCGTTCGCGGTGCTGTGTTCCGGGCCGAACCACCAGCACCAATCGCTGCCCTCGGCAGCGAGAAGCGATTCGCGGGCTTCTTTGAGGGCGTTTTCCGGGGGAGCGTCCGTTCTCCCCTGCTTACGGGCTTCGAAAGCACGAGCGTAGGCTTCGCGGGCGTCCCAAAGTAATTCCCAGGCGGCGACGTCTTCGGCATGGCCGATCCACACGTCGAAATTGGCGTTGATCCACGACGCGGGGAAAATTCCAGGCGTGGCGGGAATTTCACCGGCGGCGGCGATGGCTTCGCTGGCGGTGAGAGCCCGGAAATCCTGGTCGCCCTGGATGCGTCCGTAAAACTCGCGGAGGAACGCGCGGCCGTTGCCCGGATAGTATTCCCAGGCGTTTTCGCCGTCGAGGAAAAGACAGATCGTTAGCGGCTGATTGCTCTGCACCGTTTCGCCGAGGTGCCGCATGCGATTGTGGAGATCCGCGGCGGCGGCCTTGGCGTCCATGCGGCTGTAGACGAAGCCGATGAGATCGGAAAGATGGTGGTCGCGAAACAAACCGGTAATTCCGTGGGAGGCAACCTGCACTTGCCAGGGTTTGTAGAGGCGATCGGCGTTGGCGGGAATGCCGTTGCCGTCACGGAAAAATCCCACGTTGAGCGTACGGCCGAGGACGCCTTCATCGGTTCCAAACCAGCGAAAGCCTTCTTCGGCCACGATGGTAAGCGCCTGGTCGGAGACCGAGCCTTCGGAAGGCCACAGGCCGGCAGGCTTCGCGCCAAAAACTCGCTCGTGATACTCGCGGGCAAGACGCAATTGCTCGCGCGCATCTTCGGGACGGCGGTAGGCTCGGCGCGGGAGAGGCGTGCCGGGATTGGCAACGCGCGCGACATCGGAATCGCAGATCAGAGGAAGGATGGGGTGATAGAACGGAGTGGTGCTGAGCTCGATCTGGCCGCTCTGCGCCGCATCGCGGTATGCCGGGAGCACCAGGCCCAGGAATTCGAGCTGCTTTTTACGCAGCGCGGATTTCTCCTGCTCACTGTAGTCCTTCCCTTTCGTTGCCAGACGGCTGACGACGTCGTCCTTCTCGAACCAGGACTCTTCCATCCACGCCAACTGAGAGAGCAGTTGCAGGTCGCGCCAGTCGCGCAGGGTGAAGGAGACCAGCGCCTGCGCGCCGCCAGCGGGACGCGACCATTCAAATAGTTCGACGAATCTCGGCCAGCGAGACATCAAGTGTTCATGATTCACTTGAAACGCGCGCGCGAGGATTTCCGCTTTGTCCTCGCGGGTTAGTTCGTCGGCATTCTTGAACGCCAGCGAAAACCAGGGTTCCTTGAAACTGCAACTGGCGTACTCCTCAAGCTGCATGCCGAGGGAAGGCACGACGTTGAAGGTGGCATGAAAGTTGGGAAACTCGCGAAGCACTTCGACCATGCCCCAGTAGTCCTTCAGGGCGTGCAGGCGGGTCCACGGGAGGACGTAACGCCCGTTTTCTGGGTCGCGGTATTGCGGCTGATGCATGTGCCACAAAACAGCCAGATGGACCCGCTTCATTGCTCGCGTCTCTCCCGTGCTAATCCGGTGACCGGAGGGTGTCCGGGTGATAGTTGAAACGTTTTCACAAACATTGACATTTAATTGAACGACTCAAGCCGCGTCGCCCACGTAGGCGACATCCCTGGATTGATTTTATCGAGGACCTTTGCACAGGAAGGAAAATGCTGGGCAAGGTGCTCCAAGCGATTAGATTTTGCCATGATGATTACGATGGCGATTCTACGCCCCGTCACGTTTTGTTGATATCGTAGATTTGTGTCAATTGTGACCAGTACATCGAATTTATTTTCTGCAAGGGCCAAGAGCTCGCCGTTTTCTTTGCCAGCCCAGCCCACCTCTTGAACCCTTAAACATGCGTGTCCGTGCTCCATGAGAAAGTGCTTCAATGCCCTTGGAGCGCATTCGTCCAATCAAGGCTCGCATCTAAGTTGTGAGACGAGAGCGCGCTTCTTCGATGGCTGCGATGGCGAGTTCGCGGCTCACCCTGGGATACTGTTCGAGAAACTTATCCAATGTTTCGCCCCCTTCCAAGTAGCCGGTCAGAACCTTGAATGGGACTCGGGTGCCGCGGGAGACGGGCTCTCCTCCGAGAATGTTTTGATCCTTGACAATCGCGTTAGCCATCTGCAACCTCTCTTGCCAAATTAGAGTGTAGCAGCCGTGAGTAAAAAGTCGCTAGTTTCAGGTGGACCACCCGCCTGAATACTAGTGTCTGAGAGAGGGCTAGTATAGAATCCGCGACTGGCAGCGGGGTTTCTCCCAGGAGTGTGAGGAGTGCAAGTGGGCGGAATCTGCCGTCCGCGCACTGCGCCAGGGGCAAACCGATTACTTGCCTGGCAGAAACGATCATCTGCGATGACACTGTTACCACGACTCAGAATGTATCCCCGGAAACAACTGGATATCCGGTGGTGGGATCTGGCGTGCGCGGCATTTCATTGTGTGTTCCGTAGAAGCATTCGCGCCAAGGAGGCGGAGGTCGAGGGCATGTTTGCCCCGGGTTATCCAGTGCTTTCGGCGTTCACGGTGCGAACGGGTTTCGATCTGCTTCTGGGTGCGCTGGAGTTCCCAGCGGGAAGCGAAATCCTGATGACCGCGCTGACGATCCCCGAGATGGTGAATATTGCGAAGCATCATGGAATGGTTCCGATTCCCCTGGATATCGAAAGCGGGACGCTGGCGCCAGAGATTTCGACGATTGAATCGGCCATCACGGAGCGGACGCGAGCGATCGTGGTAGCACACCTTTTTGGCACGCGCATGCCGATGGGGCCGGTGATCGAACTGGCGAAGAAGCGCGGCATCCTGGTGATCGAAGACTGCGCCCAAGCGTTTACAGGGCCGGACTACACGGGACACCCGGAAACGGATGTAGCGATGTTCAGTTTTGGGTCCATCAAAACGATGACAGCGCTGGGAGGGGCTCTGTTGCGCGTGAAGGACTCAGAATTGCTTCGGAGAATGCGAACGATGCAGCGGACGCATCCGATGCAGACACGCAAAGCATTTGCAGGCGTTGTGCTGACGCATGCGGTCCTGAAACTGTTTACGCTGCCGCTGCTGTTTGGGCTGTTCTATCGCGGGTGTCTGATTCTAGGGGCAGATTTCGAGAGTGTAATCGCGAAAATGCGCGGACTGGATGAGCAGGATTGGCTGAAGGAGATCCAGTGGCAATGCTCGTACCCGCTGTTGGCTCTGCTGGCACACCGGCTGCGGAGGTTCGACGCGGCCCGGCTGAAGCAGAGAGTTTCCGGGGGCGAGGAATTTGCGGAATCGCTGCCGCGGAACGTTCTTTATCCAGGGAATCGCGTGGAGTTTCATAGTTTTTGGATCTTTCCGATTCTGGCGGAAGCGCGGGAGCCGTTTATGGAGGAGCTGCACCGGCGGGGATTTGACGGCACCGCGGCCGGTTCGGCGCTCGCGGTCATCGAACCGCCAGCGGGCCGCAAGGATCGAGAGCCAACAAAGACGCGAGAGATTTACCGAAAATTGCTCTATCTGCCCGTGGATCCAAAAGTTCCGCAACGGGAACGCAAGCGATTGAGCAATGCGATTGGAGAGATTTTCGAAAAGGCGCTGCACCTCCGATTGACGGATGCGCGGCGCGTATATTCGGCCGTTGCGCGGACGATTGAGGCGCCGAGAAGCGTTGCGGAAATTCGGAGCGCTCTGCAACGCGCGTGGCGGGACGGCGTGCCCATCTGCATGATGGGAACCGGCCATAACTTGGGCGGGCATGCTTTTGTGAACGGTGCGATGGTTCTGGACATGCGGCGATTCAACCGCGTGCTTTCCCTGGACAAGGAGCAGAAGCGCGTCACTGTGGAAAGCGGGATCACTTGGGACAGAATACAAGAGGCGGTGAGTCCATCGCGGTTGGCGTTGAAGTCCATGCAGTCTGACAACATTTTTACCGTGGGAGGTTCGCTCGCGGCGAATGCTCACGGGCGCGACACGCGTTTCCCCACCCTGGTCGACAGCGTGCTTGGATTCCGAATCCTGATGGCCGACGGATCAGTGAAGTCCGTAAGCAGAACGGAGAATCAGGACTTGTTCCGGCACGCGATCGGCGGGTATGGATTGTACGGGATAATCCTCGATGTGGAACTGGAGCTCGTAGAAGATTGCGTCTACGAGCAAAGTTCCGCGGTTATTCCATTGAGGGGCTTAGTTGAATATTTTGAGAGAGAGGTGCGGGAGAATCCTCAGACTGAGCTTTTCCTGGCGCGGCCGTCGATTTCGCCTGCAAGCTTTCTGGACGACACGATCGTTACGTTGTGGCGTAGAACGGACCGGACTCGCAAAGGGATTTTCCAACTGGACCACGAACGCAACGTGGCGCGCGACCGCTTCCTATTTGGATTATCACGGAAGTATCAATGGGGGAAAACACTGCGGTGGCATGCGGAAAGATTCATTGCCGGGGACGCATCTCGGAAAACCATAGTGTCGCGAAACAATGCGATGCGGCCGCCGGTGTCATCGGTGAAAATGCTTGAGCACAATTCGACGAAAGATGCGGATGTGATCCAGGAATTCTTCATTCCAATCCCAAGATTCATAACTTTCATGGACGGAATGCGGCGAATCCTGCAAGAAGATGGAGCCAATCTCCTAGGAGTAACCCTGCGCTACGTGAAAGCCAACAACGAAACGGCCCTTTCATATGCGCCGAGAGAAGACACGGTGGCCGTGATTCTTTACTTTAACGAAGAGTGTTCGATGGAAGGCCGCGCCAAGGGAGATGAGCTGATCAAACGGCTGAACCGCCTGACCCTGGACAATGAAGGAACGTTTTATCTGACCTACCTACGAGACCTCGACAGAGATAGCTTGAAGCTAGCTTATCCCGGGATTGACGCTTTTTTTGAGAAGAAGCATGCTGTCGACCCGGAGGGTCGCTTTACAAGCAGGTTCTTCGAAATGCATGGAAAACGGAAATTGGCGAGGGCGGCCGCAAGTGGGAGATGAGATCGGCTCGCGCAGGCCCGCCGTCACGAGCCTCAGAAAGTGGGGCAAGAAAATGATCCTTATCACTGGCGCCAGCGGGAGTGTTGGCAAAGCAGTTTTGCAGGAAGCGGTCCTGAAAGACTCCAAAGTCCGCGCTATGTACAGGTCCAAGGACGAGGCCGCAAAGGTGCCCGCCGGATGCGAAGCAGTGCTGGCGGATTATGCGGACACGCAGAGCCTTCGCAAGGCGCTGGACGGAGTGGATTCCGTGTATGTGGTGTGTTCTCCGATTCCGCAGCTCGTGGAGCTGGAAAGCAGGATGCTGGACGCGTGCAAGCAAGTCGGCGTGAAGCACGTGGTTCTGAATTCGGCGCTCGGAGCGGGAGACTATCCGAAGTCGTTCCCGAGCTGGCATCGCCAGGTGGAAGACAAGCTCAAGTCATCCGGAATGAGCTACACGATCCTGCGGCCCAATGGGTTTCTGCAGAACATCGTTACCTACAATGCCGCGAGCATTCGAGCGCAGGGCGCGTTCTATATGGCCATGGGCGATGCCAAGGTCAGCTATCTGGATGTTGGTGATATTGCCGCTGTCGCCGTCAGAGCGCTTCATGGAGGCGCGCACGCTGGGAAGACTTATGAATTGAACGGACCGGAGGCAGTATCGAATGGGGAGCTGGCCAGGCGAATTTCCAAGATTTCCGGCCGCACGGTGAGTTACGTGGACATTCCTGAATCGGCGCAGCGCGAAGCCATGCTCGGGATGGGTATGCCGGAGTGGCAGGTGACCGCGCTGCTCGAACTTCAGCAGTATTACAAGCAGGGCGGCGGCGCGAAAACGGATGGCTTGCTCCAGTCCTTGATCGAACGCGTCCCCATGACGCTCGACCAGTACTTGAAAGCGAACGTCAAAGAGTTTCGAGATCTGGCCGCGTCCGCCTAAAGAGGGAGAGCCCGAATGAGCACAGCAGCGGGACCATCGGAAATCAAGAACCCCAAGACCGGAATGACGCACGCGGAGATGAAGGATTTCATCCACGCTCATTTTGAAGAATTCGTGAACCGGAAGAACCTGCGCATCGGTGAGGTGAATTTCGCGCCGGGGTTTGTGGACCACGGGGCAGACGTCCCGCCGGGAATATCTCCCGGACCAAAAGGAACGATAAAGTACGTGGGCGCAGCGCTCAAGAAAGTTCCTGACTTGCACGTAATCATCGAAGACCTGATAGCCGAGGACGACAAAGTGGTGGTCCGCAATCACTGGACAGGCACTGACGCGGCCTCGAATCAGCGCCAGGAATTCTCGGGAATCGTGATTTGGCGAATTGCCGACCGGCAAATTGTGGAGCGCTGGGCTTACCTGGAAGGCCCGCACCCCATACGGAGCTAGGATCGGGAACGCATTGGGGAACGCTCGCTGGCATCCAGAAGCAGGACGCAGAACGCCTCGGCAAGGCGAACGCTGACGCGGCCGTGTTACACTCACCGTTTGCATCATGCGCATCCTGGATCGGTATATCGTCCGCGAAGTTTTCCGTCACGCCCTCCTCGGACTCGTCGTCTTCACCTTTGTTTTTTTCGTACCGCAACTGGTGCGTTTGATGGAACTTTTTGTGCGTCACAGCGGTTCCGGCGCACAGGTATTCAAGCTCTTTCTCTGCATCTTTCCCGCCGTGTTCGTGTTCACCGTGCCGATGGCCACGCTGGTCGGCGTGCTGCTGGGCCTCGGTCGAATGTCCGCCGATAGCGAGATCATCGCGCTAACGGCGCTGGGCATCGGCCGCCGCCGGATTCTCCTCCCTGTGGGCGTTTTGGCTCTTGCCGGCGCGGTAGTAACTCTGACGATGACCATCTGGCTGGGACCGTTGGCGCTGCGGACGTTTCGATCGCTGCAAGCCGACTTGATCACTTCGCAGATCTCCTTCCAGCTGCAGCCGCGGGTATTCGATGAACGCTTTCCGCGCACGGTTCTCTACGTCAATGACGTGACGGCCGCGGGCACGCAATGGCACGGGGTATTCCTCGCTCAGACTGGAGGAGAGGGCGGCTCAAGCGTGACCCTGGCGGAGAAAGCGATTGTTATCTCCGAACCGAAGCAAGGCAAGTTAGAGCTGCATCTGCAGGGCGGCACTACGCATGAATTCTCGCGCGTAGATGCCGACCACTACTCGGTAACGGCGTTTGGACAAAGCGACTGGCCGATTGAGTTCAGCGGCCTGGCATCCGCTGAGCCGCGACAGCTCAACAATCCCGAACGCTCGATTCGCGAACTGTATAACGATCACGGCCCGGGCTGGCGCGAAGCCCGCGTGGAACTTCACCGCCGGTTTGCATTTCCGATTGCTTGCCTGGCCTTCGCGCTGATTGCCGTGCCGCTTGGCGCGCAACCGCGGCGCGGCGGCCGGGCGGCGGGATCGTTGCTCGCGATAATTCTGATTTCTTCCTATTACTTGTTATCCGGATTGGGGGCGAATCTTGCGCGGGAAGGCGCGCTGACTCCCGCCGCGGGAATCTGGATTGCAAATGCTTTTCTTGTCGCACTGGGGCTGGCGCTATTGCCGCGGATGGAGCAATTTAGAGGCGAGAGCCGCTGGGTGCGTCCGATCGCTTATCTCAAATCCAGAAAACGTCTGCTGCGCCGCCGCAGAGCGCAAGCTCGCGCAAGGGCCGCTACGGCAAATGGGGTGAACGGCGAGCGTGTATCACAGGAAATTATGATGCGGTCCAGCGGAAGCTTCCCGCAATTGATCGACATCTACGTCTTGCGGCGGTTCCTCTATTATTTCGCGCTCTTGATGGGTACGTTCGTCTTTCTGTTTGAGACGTTCACGTTTTTCGAGCTGCTCGACGACATTGCCCGCCATCGCGTTCCCTTTTTGATCGTGGTCGGTTATTTCCGTTACTTTGCTCCTTATCTGCTCTATCAGCTCGCGCCCCTGGGAGCGCTGGTGGCTGTTCTCGTGACGCTGGGGATCATGAGCAAGAACAATGAAATCGTAGCCATTAAAGCTAGCGGGATCAGCATGTACCGGCTGGCGACGCCTCTGCTTCTTGCGGGTCTGACGCTGGCGGTAACTATGATCGTGCTGGACGACACCTATTTGCCTTACGCCAACCAGCGGCAGGACGCGCTTCATAACCTGATCAAGGGCCGCCCGCCGCAGACCTACACTCACCCGCAGCGCTGGATCTTCGGAGAGAACTCGAAGATTTATAACTACGATCTCTTCGACCCGACCCAGAACCTCTTTGGCGGGCTTACAGTGCTGGAGGTCGATCCTGCGACCTTTCAGGTGCGCCGGCGTGTGTTTGCTTCGCGCGCGCGCTGGTCAGAGACGCAGAAAGTTTGGGTTCTCGAAGGCAGTTGGGTACGGGATTTCGACGATGGCACGATTGTCCGCTATGAACAATTGCCTCCGGTTACCTCCCTACCCGAACTCACCGAGCCTCCCAGTTACTTCAACCGCGAAGTTAAGCAGGCTTTCCAGATGAGCTGGCGGGAACTGCGGAGGTACATTGATGGGCTGCATCGGGCGGGATTCGACGTCGCGACATTGACTGTGCAATGGCACAAGAAGATCAGCTACCCGCTGATGGCTCCTGTGAGCATGCTGCTGGCGATGCCCTTCGCCTTCTTGGTCGGAACACGCGGTGCGCTGGGCGGTGTTGCGCTGGGAGTGGGCATCGGAGTCGCCTATTGGGCGATTGCGGCGCTGCTGGAGACCATGGGCGCGGTCGGGCAGCTTCCGCCGTTTCTGGCCGGATGGTCGCCAGACATCATTTTCTTTTTCCTGGGCATGTACTTTTTTTTCAAAATGCCGACGTAAGAAAGTCGCCGGCGACGCAACGGATGAAAATGTCTGCACCCCGACGACTTCAAGTATTACTTTCTATTGGCTTGAACGAAATTTCTTCCACTATTTCCGTTGCTTCTTACGCGCTTCCTTTTCTTCAACTATTACTTGAGCTGCTGCCAGACGCGCAATGGGCACGCGGAAAGGAGAAGCGCTGACGTAGTCCATGCCAACTTGATGGCAAAACTTCACGCTGTCCGCGTCGCCGCCATGCTCGCCGCAGATGCCGATCTTGAGTTTGGGACGAGTCTTGCGGCCCTGCTCAATGCCCCAGCGCATCAGCATCCCCACACCCTTGGTATCTAGTGATTGGAAAGGATCCGCAGCAAAAACGGCGGCTTTCTTCTCGTCCACATAGTCCGGCAGGAAGCGGCCGGCGTCATCGCGGGAGAGTCCCATCGTGGTCTGCGTCAGATCGTTTGTGCCGAACGAGAAAAACTCCGCTACTTCGGCAATCTCACCGGCCATCAGTGCCGCTCGCGGCAACTCAATCATCGTCCCCACCAGATAATTCAGTTTCACGCCGGACTTCCTGATGAGATCTTCCGCAACGCGCCGCGTGGCTTGTTCGAGAATGGAGAGTTCCTTGCGATCCAGAGTGAGCGGATGCATGATCTCAGGTAATACTTTAACTCCCGATTTTTGGCATTCAATTGCTGCTTCGATGATGGCGCGCACTTGCATCTCGAGAATCTCGGGATAAGTGATGGCCAGGCGACAGCCACGATGGCCCAGCATGGGGTTGGCTTCATGCAATTGTTCCACGCGGCGGGCGACAGTCTCGACATCGATCTTCAAATCTCGCGCCAGCTCTTCTTGCTTGGCCCGCTCGTGTGGGACAAACTCGTGGAGCGGTGGGTCAATCAGCCGGATGGTGACGGGGAGACCGTCCATGGCTTTGAAGATGCCGACAAAATCGCGGCGTTGAAATGGAAGGAGTTTGTCCAGTGCCTTAACGCGCGCTTCCCTGTTGTCCGCAAGGATCATTTCCTGGATGGCGCGTTGGCGTTCATGGCTCCTCTCGGGTTGCTCGAAGTCGGTGAAGAACATGTGCTCTGTGCGGCAGAGGCCGATGCCCTCTGCCCCGAACTCGATGGCTTTACGTGCATCTTGCGGAGTGTCAACGTTTGTGCGGACGAGCAGCCGGCGTGTCTCGTCGGCCCACTTCATGAGCGTTTCGTAGGACTTGGGAAGCTGGGGAACCACCAGAGGCATCGCTTCGGTGTAGACCACTCCTTCACTGCCATCCAGCGTGATCCAATCCCCTTCCTTTACGACTTTGCCGTTTGTGGACATCGCTAGTGCGTTGTAGTCGATGTTCAGTTTTTCCGCGCCGACCACACAGCACTTGCCCCAGCCGCGCGCGACGACTGCAGCGTGGCTGGTCTTGCCGCCAGTAGCCGTCAGAATGCCCTGCGCCACGGCCATGCCGCCAACATCCTCGGGACTTGTCTCGCGACGAACCAGGATGACTTTTTCGCCGCGCTCGGCCCACTCTTCCGCCTTCTGCGCGGAGAAAACGACTTTGCCGACAGCGGCGCCGGGAACTGCATTGATCCCGGTCGCCAGGATTTTTGACGTCAGGGACTTCCTGTCGACTTTGACATCGATCACCGGATAGAAGAGGCGCTCGATATCTTCCGGCTTGATGCGCAGAATGGCTTCTTCCTTGGTGATGAGTTTTTCGTTAGCCATGTCTACCGCGATACGGAACGCGGCGGACGGCGTGCGCTTGCCCGTGCGTGTCTGCAGCATGTAGAGCCTACCGTCCTCGACGGTGAACTCCATGTCCTGCATGTCGCGGTAGTGCTTCTCAAGTTTTACTCGAACTTTCTCAAGCTGCCCATAAACCTTAGGCATGGTCTTTTGCATTTCGCGCAAAGGCATGGGAGTGCGAATACCGGCGACAACGTCTTCGCCCTGGGCGTTCACTAGATAGTCGCCGTAGAAAATCTTCTCGCCGGAACTCGGATCGCGCGTGAAACAGACGCCCGTGCCGGAGGTTTCGCCGGTATTCCCGAAGACCATCTGGACGACGTTGACGGCCGTGCCGAGCAGGCCCGTAATTTTTTCGACGCGGCGATAGGTCACTGCCTTCTCCGCCATCCAGGAACCGAAGACCGCGCCGATTGCTCCCCACAGCTGGTCGATGGGGTCGTCCGGAAAAACTTTCCCGGACTCCTTGCGAAAGTAGGCTTTGTATTCAGCCACCAGTTCTTTCCAGCCAGTGGCGGGCACGGCGGTATCTTCCCTGACGCCGAGGCGGTCTTTCAGCGCGCGCAGGCGGTGCTCGAGATCCTCCTTCGACATGCCCATGACGACAGTCGAATACATCTGGACAAAGCGGCGGTAGGCGTCATAGGCGAATCGCTCATTCTCGGTTGTGGAGGCGAGGCCTGCGACAGAGCGGTCGTTCAAGCCGAGATTGAGAATCGTCTCCATCATTCCGGGCATGGAGCGGGCAGAGCCGGAACGTACGCTCACTAGAAGCGGATTCTGCGGGTCGCCAAGTTTCTTTTTCGTGGTGCGCTCGAGCTTTGCGACGTTGTCGGCAACTTGCTTCTTCATCTCGGGGGGATATTTCTTGCCGTTCTTGTAGAAGTAATCGCACGCCTCCGTGGAGATGGTGAAGCCGGCAGGCACCGGCAACCCAATCTTGGTCATCTCGGCAAGGCCAGCGCCCTTGCCTCCGAGGAGATCGCGCCAGGTTCCATCTCCCTCTGCTTCGCCGGCACCGAAAAAGTACACCCATTTTTTCACTGTACGCCTCGCTTGTCTTTTTTGATTGTGGAACGCTTTCTGCTATCGCCATTCCGCAGCGACGGCTGAGAAAATTGTCGGCACGCCGACTTTAAGTCAATTCAAGTAATACTTGAGGTTTGCTAGCGCCGCTCTTCACCGCCAATTTCAGAAAAATCAGCGACGGTCGTGAACTCGCGCAGTAATTCGGCAAGCAATGCCAGACGGTTATTTCGAACGGCTTCGTTTTCCGCCATCACCATGACGCCGTCAAAAAAATGATCGACGGTTTTTCGCAGGCCGGCAATGGTCTCCAGCGCCTCTTGATACTTCCCCGCACGTTTCTGCGTCTGCACTTTTGACGCGGCATCCCGGGCCGCGGAATGGAGCTCGCGTTCTGCAGCATTCTCGAAGAGCTCCGAATTCACATGCAGAGAATTGCCAGGCGTCACATTGGCCTTTTCCAGAATTTTGCGAATGCGTTTGAAGGAGACTGCGAGCGGTTCGAAGTTCTTGGACTTGCGAATAGCTCTCAGCGCGACCAGGCGCCTCTGCGCGTCCACCAGATCATCGGCGCCGGCGCGAAAAACGGCGCTAACCTCGTCGTAACCGAAACCTTCTCGTTCACGGAAGACATATTTGGCACGGTCGAAAATGAAGTCAAGGATTTGCGTTTCTTGGTTCGGTGTGACACCACGCTTGGGCTTGTGCGTCAACAGCGCCTTTGACGCGGCGCCAATTACCAGGGAAAGCGAGACGGGCAGCTTCTTCTCCAGAATAATCTTTACGATTCCCAAAGCAGCGCGGCGCAAGGCGTAGGGATCGCTCGATCCGGTGGGAATCACGCCGACGGCAAAACAGCCCACCACGGAATCCAGCTTGTCCGCAAGCGCGACGGCGCAGCCCGTCAGATTTCGCGGGATGGGATCATCCAGCCCGACCGGACGGTAGTGATCGTAGATAGCGTCGGCGATTTCGTCGGATTCGCCTTGAGCGCGGGCGTACAGTCCCCCGACAATTCCCTGGAGTTCGGTGAACTCGCGCACCATCTCGGTCGCGAGGTCGCACTTGGCGAGTTCCGCGGCGCGATCGGCTTCTGCGACATGGGCAAGCACCATGCCCAGATTGAACCATTGCTCCGTGAGCCAGCGGGCAATGGTGCGGATGCGCTCGACCTTGTCGCGATAGCTGCCAAGACGCGATTCGTACGTAACGCGCTCCAGCTTCGGCAAATAGTCGGCGAGCCGACATTTCTGGTCCGCCTGCCAGAAGAATTGCGCATCGGCGAATCGCGCCCGGAGAACACGTTCATGTCCGGTGCGGATCAGTCCCTTGGAGTCCTTGTCCGCATTGATGACCGCCAGGAAGTGCGGCGCCAATTCCCCGCTCTTCTTCTCCACGGCGAAGTACTTCTGGTGGTCGCGCATCACAGTGACCAAGATCTCGTCCGGCAGGCTCAGGAAGGCCGGATCGAAATTGCCCTGAATAACCGTGGGGTATTCGTTGAGATAAGCCACCAGCTTCCGCAGTAATGCGTCTTCGTGAATGCGGTAGATTCCCCGCTTGGCGTGGGCCTCGAGTTCCGCCGCGATTTTTTCCTGCCGCTTGGTGGCGCGGATGATTACACCGTTTTTCTGGAGGCGTTTCTCGTAGTCCGGGAAGTTGCTGACGTTGATGGCGCTCGAACCGAGAAAGCGATGGCCGCGCGTGGTACGGCCGGCGGCGATGCCGGCGACGGAAAGTTTCAACGGCTTGCCGTCGAGCACGGCGACGATCCAACGGATAGGGCGAATGAAGCGCGGGCCATCGAGGCCGGTCCAGGTCATGGAGCGCGGCCAGGTGAGATCGTGCACCGCGCGGGGGAGAATTCCGGCGAGAATTTGCTCGGCCGTCCTCCCTAGTTTCACCTGTTTGGCGGCGAGGTATTCGCCCTTGGGCGTCTGCACCAGATAGAGATCGCTGACGTGCACGCCCTGTTTTTCGGCGAAGCTCTGCGCGGCCCGTGTCGGCGCGCCGACGGAATCGTACGCCACGGATTTGGGCGGGCCGGTCACCTCCGTCTCGACATCCGCCTGCTTAACGGGCAATCCTCGGGCCCAGGCGGTCAGGCGGCGAGGCGCGCTGAAGGTCTCCACCGATACTCCATCAGAGAGACTCTCGGTGGTCAGGAGTTTCTCAATGTTCGTGCGGAACTCCTCTTCGGCTTTTGGGAGCATCCCGGCGGGAATCTCTTCGCAGCCGACTTCAAACAGAAGTTCGACGCGCTTATCTGTCGCAATTGCTTTCATGCCCGTGCCTCGCGCTGGGAGGAAGCCCCGCCAATTTGCGAAAGATAGGCTGCCGCAGTCCGGCAAGCAATCGTTCGCACGCGGGCCATAAGGGTGGCACGCTCCGTAGTGGAGACTACGCCGCGCGCGTCCAGCAAGTTGAAGAGCTGCGAACACTTGAGGCAATGGTCGTAGGCGGCAAGCAACGGATAACGAACGCGCTCCTTCCCTTCGACTCCTTTGAAACCGTCCAGAAGTTCCTTGGCCTGCTTCTCGTGCAATTCAAATTCAGACCGAATCGCAGGCGCGTCACTGCGATCGAAGCTGTATTCGGAAAATTGGCGCTCTTCCATTAAGCGGATGTCGCCGTAAGTCTTGTCCGCAGACCAGCGGAGGTCGTAGACGCTCTCCACACCCTGAAGAAACGCGCAGATGCGTTCGAGACCGTAGGTAAGTTCAACGGATATGGGGTCAAGGTCAATCCCGCCGCTCTGCTGGAAGTATGTGAACTGGGTGATCTCCAGACCGTCTAGAAGAACTTGCCAGCCGATGCCCCATGCACCGAGGGTCGGGGACTCCCAGTTGTCCTCTTCAAACCGAATATCGTGTTCCTTGAGGTTGATGCCGATGGCCCCCAAGCTCTTAAGGTAGATGTCCTGCACGTCGACCGGCGACGGCTTTAGAATCACTTGAAACTGGGAGTGCTTGTACAGGCGATTGGGATTCTCGCCGTAGCGACCGTCGGCGGGCCGACGACTGGGCTGAACGTATCCCACGCGATAAGCATGCGGCCCGAGCACGCGTAGAAAAGTCTCCGGGTGCATCGTGCCGGCGCCCACTTCCACGTCATAGGGCTGTTGAAGAACGCAACCTTGCTTCGCCCAAAACTGCGAGAGATGCAGAATCAAATCCTGAAAGCTGAGGCCCTTCGGTTTTTTCTCAAGTTTTACTTTAGGTTTCAAGTCGTCTCCAAAAGTTCGCGCGTCGCTAAACGCCGCTCCAGATGATTCTCGATCCAGGCCAGCCCAGCCTCGCGCAATTCCCTGACGCTAGCTTGCCTGGACTTCTCGTACTCGATGCGATCCAGCCGCTCCCCTGCAAAGCGCTCGGCAAGGTTCCTTGCTTCGAGATGCACCGGCTTCATTCCCGGGCGGCGGCACTTCTCGCAAAAGAGGCCGGACTGATGCGCGTCGTAAAGGGCCGGCTTTGAGCCAAAGGGCGTGCCGCAGACGACGCAGCGATCGAAACGTGGCAGCCAGCCACCCAACCTTACCGTCCAGAACACGAAGTAGCTCAGCGGCAGGGCCCAATCGTCGGTGCGCTCCACTTCCCGGGCGACTAGCAGGATCAACCGGAACATAGGCTCAGAAACTTCGTGCTCCGGCAGAATCAACTCCGAGATCTCGCTGATTACCGCGAGTCCGGTGCTAAGACTGTAATCGCTCTGAGCCTTATGAAAAGACTCAAGTAATTCGGCCTGCTGGATGCGCACCAGTTCGCGCGTTTCCTTCTCGACGTACCAGATCTGGACGTGAGAGAGAACCTCGAGCGTCGACCCGTAGCGATTCTGCAACCGCCGAGCCCCTGCAGCTACACCGCGCACCCGTCCCGAGGAGCGCCCCAGAAAGCTCACCAGGCGGTCGGCCTCGCCCAGTGGAAATGTCTTCAGGATGATGGCTTCCGTTTCCCGCGCAGGCATGAGCAGTCGGCGCGCCGACGCTGCGTCGGACAAACTGAAACACACTGTCCGAAGCGCGCGCGCACGCAGAGCTATTGTAATTACCACACGCGCACTCATCGCGCAATGTTCCGGTGGAAGATTTCTCGCCAAAGCAAGCGGCCACTGCCGCTGGATTTGAATTTCACACTCTCTCCCTCCGCCGGGTTTTCCTGCACAAGACGGCGCAAGGTCTGCAAATGGAGTGGATTACGGCCCCGGAATTATTCTGTTAACTAGCAGTTTTCTTCACATAACATTATCGGACGCTATGCACTGTTCATCTGCCCTTTTCATTTCACGCGCGTTTCGCTACTCTGCTGCGGACCGCAACCTATGTTCATCCCCCTCAAGGACCTCAACCCCTCGCGCACCTATCCCTTCGTGAATATCACGCTGATTCTCGCCAACGTAGTTGTATTTCTCTACCAGGTGGGTCTCGAAGCCACGATTCCGCGTCGCGCCTTCGATGCCCTGCTCTTGTCGTATTCCACAGTCCCAGCCCGTTTCCCTGCCTTCCTTGCGGGACACGCCAGCTTTGAAGTCTCTTTTCTGCCTTTGGCAACGAGCATGTTTCTCCATTCCGGCTTTCTGCATCTTGCTGGAAACATGCTTTTTCTGTGGATCTTCGGGGACAATGTCGAAGACTTCTTTGGGCACATCGGGTATTTCTTTTTTTATCTGCTCTGCGGAATCGGCGCGGGACTGCTGCACGTGCTTTTCAACTTCTACTCCAACGTCCCAGCAGTAGGCGCCAGCGGGGCCATATCGGGCGTGATGGGCGCTTATATGCTTCTCTATCCGCGAGCCCGTATCCTTACTCTCGTTTTCATCTTCCCTTTGCCTGTGCCAGCCGTAGTCTTCCTGGGCTTGTGGTATGTCATGCAATTCCTTGCCGGGCTCAGCACGCTAGGCGTCAAAGTTACCGGAGGAGTAGCCGTGTGGGCCCACGTCGGTGGATTCCTGCTGGGAATGCTGCTCACCACGATGGTGCGGCGACGCTAGAGGAAATACCGGAGGCAGTTCATGTATTACTTTATATTGAGATCTAAGGCTAAATCGAAGAGGACATCACGAAAAGCTGTTACTTCGCCGTGCTCCGGAAGCTAAAGGATTAACTTACTTTTGCAGGGCGAGAGCCTCGACGGATTTCGTGGCAAGCCAATCGCCCACCTCTACCGTGCGTTTATTGCCGCCAAGGTCCGGCGTGACGTAGTTCTCTCGCAGAGCTGCCCTAACGACGCCACGAAGAGCGTCAGCCTCGGGCTTCCAGCCGAGAAACTCCAGCATCATCGCCGAAGTGAGCACCGATCCCAAGGGGTTGGCGATTCCCTTTCCGGCAATGTTTGGGGCGGAGCCGTGTACCGGCTCGAACAGTGAAGTCTTGCCCGGGTGAATGTTTCCCGACGGCGCAAGGCCAAGCCCGCCGGCGAGCTGCGCTCCGAGGTCGCTGATAATGTCTCCAAAGAGATTGCACGTCACGATGACGTCGAACTGACTCGGGTCACGAACGATTTCCATCGTCATGGTGTCAATGTATAAGTGACGCGAATCGATGTCCGCATACTCCTGGCGGACTTCCTTAAAAACCCGCTGCCAGAGGTCATGGGCGAAGGTCATAGCGTTGGATTTGTCGCTCATGCACACGCGCTTCAGGCCGTTCTTGTGCGCGTATTCGAACGCATAACGGATAATGCGCTCGACGCCTTTGCGGGAGTTGACGTCCTCCTGAACGGCAATCTCGTCCGGCGTGCCCTTCTTGAAAAACCCGCCAACGCCAACGTAGAGGCCCTCCGTGTTTTCACGGAACACCATCAGGCGAATGTCTTTTTCGGTGCGGTCGCGCAGTGGCGTGAGCCGATCGTGCAGGAGCTCCACAGGCCGGGCGTTGACGTACAGGTCGAGCTTGAACCGCAAACCCAAAAGGATGTCGGCAGCGTGCTGATTCGAAGGGACCCGCGGGTCGCCCAGCGCGCCGAAAAGGATGGCGTCAAACTCGTCGCGGAGCATCTCGAGCGCGCCTGGGGGTAATGAAACGCCTTCGCGAAGGTACTTGTCCGCGCTCCAATCGAAGTCGACAAATTCGATTGACCGCCCGGCGGGTGCGGCCACAGCCTTCAGCACTTTGACGGCTTGCGGCGTAACTTCCGCCCCGATGCCGTCACCCGGAATCACAGCGATTCGCGCCGCCGGGCCGCCATTTCGCAAAGGAATGCCGGGCAAAGTCTTACCTCCTCGACTGCCGATCTTGGCGCCGTCAGATGAATTGCGGTCTGAAAAGGCCGGGCGCTATTCTTCCATCAAAGCATAGTTCGCGCCACCATTACCAAAGTCCGCGTTCGAATGGAAAGAATTGCTACTTCAGCTTAGCGAATTCGGCGCGCGCCGACTTTAGGATAGGGACATCGGGATCCGCGTTCTTCCAAAGGGAGAGAAATTCTTGGTAAGAGGCCCGCGCCGCATTCGTGGAACCGGAGAGAGCCTGTGCCCGGCCCCGCCCTAAATGGGCCAGCGCACCCGACCAGCAGTTGCCCACGACTCCCCGGCTATCGACCAACTTCTGGAATTCCGCCGCGGCTTGCGGGCCTCGCTTCGCGCCCAGATACGCTTCCGCGCGCAGATAGACCGGGATCATGCACGAGTAGCTCAAGTTCCCAATGAGCTGCGCGCGCTCGTAAGGCTTCACAATGTCGAGCAACTCCAGCGCTTTTAATGGCTTTTGGCCGGCCATCTCGGCCTGCGCGCGAATCGCCGGCACCCAAGCGGATTGCACAATCGTATTCGTGATGTTGGCGGCGGCCAGATCGTCCAGCATGGTTTGCGCCCGGCGCAGATCACCAATACGTGTCAGCACCAGAATCGCCAGTATCTGCGCGTCACGGCTCTTCGGAGCAAGATCGAGAACCTTGTCCGCGCCCTTGCGAGCTTCCTCGACATTGCCGTATACCGCTTCCCGCAACGCGGCAATCCCCTGCCAGATGGCTGCGGGTTCGTTGAGCTGCGCGCTCTGCGCGGCCTCGACAGCCTGGCGCGAGAGTTCTCGCGCCTTTCGCACATGTCCCGCGTACGCTTCCGTGTCCGCCTGCAGAGCCAGCATGGTGTCTTCACCGCCCGGCTTGCCGGCGGACCAGGCCATCTCGCGCTCCATGCCGGTGGGTTCGCTGCGCAAAAAGGCCAGCGCATAAAGATCGGCGTGCATGGAAGGATCATCCAGCTTACGGGCGAATGCTTGATTCAATATGTTCTGCGCTTCTTCCAAACGCTGCAAAGCAATGTAAGCGGTTGCCAGATTTTCGTACCATGCGGCGCTCCCCGGGTCGAGCCGTAGCGCTTGTTGCGCGCAAGCGGCGGCTTCTTCATAGTCTCCAATCAAAAAATATTCCGAGGACAAATTGCCTTTCGCAATGTCGTCGCGGGGATAAAGTTGGACCCAGTCCTTGTAGCTCTTGATGGCCTTTTGAACGTCTCCTGTAGCCAGGTCGTAGTACAGCGTGGTGATGTGCAGGCGGTCGCGCAACGTTTGGCGGTCCGCCGCCTCGAAAGCCCGCCGGATATGATCGGCGGCCAGAGCGTTCTGGTTGAGGTTGTAATAGGCGACCGCAAGATTGGAGTGCCCCAGAGCAAACCTGGAGTCCAGCTCCACGGCCTTCTTGAGAGCGGGCATGGCGTCCATGGCGCCCTTATCGCGTACCAGCCGGCGTCCTTCCGTGAAAGAAGCCAGGGCGTCCAGGGAAGCGGTAGTGGCGCGCTCGAGCGGCAAATTGAATTTTTGCAAGGAGGCTGGATCCTCGCCGAATTTCCCGCGAAGCTCCGCGGCGGCCAGCCCAAGTGCGTGTAATCCTTGGCCTTTGTTTGCAGCGTCACTCTTCACGCTTGCGACGGCGTCTCCGGTGGCGCACTGCGTCGCGTCCAGCTTCAGCGTGTAACCGCTCCCGTCTTTGGCGATACTTCCGGCCAAGTAGACTGTCGCGCCGAGACGCTGGCATAGCCGGGGTGCAAGATCGCGCGTGATGGGCGTTTCGATAGGGCGGCCCAAGGCACGAAGCGCTTCACTAACTTTTTCAACCGAAATGAGGTTTAGTGACGGAGATTGGGCCAGGCTAACGGCCAGCGCTTCCCGAAGCGTGCCATCAAATATGGGGTCGCCGGCCGTATTCGCAAAATCCCCAATCAGAATGGTGTCGGTCTCGGAAAGTTTCGTTCCGCGCTGCGAATACCAGTAGGATCCCGCACCTGCAAGGGCGAGCAGAACTCCCGCGATCGCGAGCTTGGCCCTCATGAACGGTGACCTCTCTAACCGAAAGTCAGCTGCCGCGTATTGCGGTCGCTCTAGGAGCCTGCTTTCTCGTATGCATGGTGTGGGGATGTCATCGAGAGATCAGGGCTGATTTGCACTAATAGTAGGTGTTGAATCGGAACCGCGTCAACGATGGTGGCAAGCGGAGTTTACGGAGCGGCAACAGCTCTTACGACAGAGCCCCGGCCCGACTCAATCCAATAAACGCCACTGAGCGCAAGGACTCCGCCAAGCACCTGGCCCCACGAGCCCCTTTCGCCAAGCCACACAATTCCAAGAATGGTTGCGACCACTGGCAAGAGATAAGTGAACGCGCTCAATTGCGAGGCTTCCATATAGCGCAGCACCCAGAAGTAAAAGACGTAAGCCACCGCCGAACTGAAGACCGCCATATAAAACATCGCGGCCCATCCGGTCCACGCGATGGCGCGCCATTGCTCTGCCGAGCCGAGCAGGAGAGCTCGACAGATTGCAACAGGCAGGACAATCACCGCTCCCGCATAGTGGCTGAACGCCGTCATAGTCAACGGGTCGTAACGCGTTCCCAGGCGCTTTCCAAGCACCGCGTACATCGCAAAGCCAACTGAGCCGGTCATGGTGATGGCATCGCCCAGCACCGATGGCGAGCGCGCAGAAATACCATTCTCCGACGCCAGCACCGCAATGCCGGCAAACGCAATGGCCATGCCTATCGCTTTGCGCCACGTAGCTTTCTCCAATTGGAGGAGCACTGCAAGGATCAGCGTATAGATCGGCCCCATCCCCACGATCACGGCCGCGTGACTGACCGACGTATATCGCAATCCAACGGTGAAGCAAACCTGATTCATCACTACGCCGAAGAAGCCCATGTAAAGAAAAGTCCAGAGATCGCCGAGCGTAAGCTTGCGCCGTCGGCACTCGGCCGCTTCGGCAAAGGCCGGCAGCCGGGAGCAGAACATGTAGAAAGGGAGCATCACCGCGCCGGCTAACACGACGCGGAAAGACGCCAGCGTCGCCGCCGGCAGAGATCGCAGCCCAATTTTCGCCGCGATGAAATTGACCGCCCAAATAACAATGACAAGAGCGATCGAAGCGCCAAGGACTATACCGCCGGGCGCTCGTCCGCTGGAGGTTTCGGCGATCACCGTTCAGGCCAGGCGCTCTTTCCGCACGGTAAGTTTGTCAATGCGGTCGAGGCACGGTTCAAATCCAATCCCTGGAGCAGTTGGCACGCGAATTGTGCCCTGGGGCGATACGGCAACTTCGGGATAAATGATGTCTTCCGCCCAATACCGTTTGCTGGCGCTCACGTCGCCGGGGAGTATGAAATTGGGCAGCGTCGAAAGGGCGATATTGTGCGCGCGGCCGATGCCGGATTCCAGCATCCCGCCGCACCACACGGGGATTCCATGCTGCTGGCAAAGATCGTGGATGCGCCGCGCCACCGTGAAGCCGCCCACCCGGCCGAGCTTGATGTTGATGATCTTGCAGGCGCCGAGCTCGATGGCGGCGCGCGACTGCTCTTCCGAGTGGATGCACTCGTCCAGGCAGATCGGCGTGTCCAGCTTTTTCTGCAGTTCGATGTGGCTGTAGAGATCGTCCCAGCCGAGCGGCTGCTCGATCATCATCAGGTAGAAGCCTTCGAGTTGTTTGAGCAGCGGCCAGTCGTTCAAGGTGTAGGCAGAGTTGGCATCAACCATCAACTTGATGCGCGGAAAATCCTGGCGCAAGCGTCGCACCAGCTCCAGGTCCTTCCCTGGTTTGATCTTTATCTTGATGCGCTGGTAGCCGGCAGCGAGTTCTTTTTGCACCGCGGCCGCGAGTTCGTCCAGCGATTCCTTGATGCCGACCGAGACGCCGCATGCGATCTCCTCGCGAACCCCGCCAATCAATTTTGAAAGTGGAACGCCCTTTTGTTTGGCTTCGGCATCCCACACCGCTGCCTCCAGCGAGGCCTTGGCCATGTTGTGGCCGCGGACGCGCGCGAGCAGGTCCCACACTTCGCCGGCAGTCGTGAAATCCTTGGCCTTGATCATCGGCCAAAGAAAATCGCGAAGGATGAGCCACGCGGTATCAACCATTTCCGGGCTGTAGTAAGGCGATTCGCCGGCGACGCATTCGCCCCAACCTGGGACGCCGTCTACGTTCGCCTGCACCAGCAGAATGCGGCGCGCTTCGGTGCGCTCCATGCTGGTTTCGAACGGAGCCACCAGCTTCATCCGTATTTCCTGCAAAGTGATCTCGCGTACTCGCATGGATTTGTCGGTCGACGTGCCTTTCCTAAAAGTCGCTCCAGGGAGAAAGCAGATATGCCCGGTTCCCCTGCCCGGTTCGCAAGGCGATTGCCGCGTAGCCCTTGGCAAACCACTTGGTAAGCTCTTCGCGCAGACGCTTCTGGACCACGCCGACTTGCGGGGAATCTTCCCGCTGCCAGCGCTCCAGTTCCTCCGGCAATTCGATAACCGCCGGAGCCTCGTTCGGATCTTTGATGAGATTCTCGATAGCTGCCACCACCCGCGGTGAATCCAGATGCCATTCGACCAGCAGCCGGTCAGTCTCCAATCCGCGGTGCAATGGGCTGGTCGTCACGCCGTACAAATTCGGCTGATATTCCCTGCAAATCGCGCCTAGCCGGTTTAGATTGAAGTGCGCGTTGCGCAGCTCAAGGGGATCAAACGTCCATTGAACCATGCGAATCCCCCGGCCCAGGGCCTCGTTGCGTTGAAAAAGCTTCAGCATGCGGCCGACGCCGCAGTCGCGGTATTCGCTGTGCACGCCGGTCATGTGGGAGTGAAGGTAAGGCACGCGGTCGCGCAGTCCAACGACGGCAAGTGTGTAGCCCACCAGCCGGTCGCCATCGAATGCGCCCAAGACTTCCCCGCCGGTATGCGCGGCAACCACAAACATTGTGGCCGGCTCAACCTCCAGGTCGGCTTCCCCCCAGATCTCGCGCTGCAGGTCGACGCAGCGATGAAACTCATCGAGACTCTCGCATTTCCGGACGATGATCCCCTGGCTCATCTTTTCGTCGGCGCTCCGCTCATTTCCGGCAAGTGCGTCTTCCCTTCGGACTTCTTCGCGGCGTTCCAGAACGCTTCCATTTCCTCGCGCGGAAGGTCTTTGAACTCCCTGCCATTTTCCCGGGCCAGCCTCTCCATGGCGCGGAATCGTCGGCCGAATTTCGCGTTGGCCTTCTTAAGCGCGATTTCCGGGTCCACCTTCAAGAATCGCGAGAGGTTCACCGCGGCAAAGAGCAAGTCGCCTAGCTCCTCTTCCGTCTTCAAATGATCTGCTTCCTTCAACGCTTTCTTCAGTTCTTCGGTTTCTTCCTGCATTTTGTCGAAAACGCCGGTGGCGTCTTCCCAGTCAAAGCCGATGCGCGAAGCCTTGCGAGTAAGCTGAAATCCTTCCAGCGTCGCGGGCAGCGCGCGGGAGACGCCATCCAACAAGGAGCCTTCCTTCGACAGGTCATCGCCGGGCTTTGAGTCGCCTTTATTGCCACTGGTGCGGCGCTCTTCGGCCTTGATCTGCTCCCAGTTTCTTAGTACCTCGGCGGAATCTTTCGCGCGCGTTTCTCCGAACACATGGGGATGCCGCCGGACCATCTTGTCATGGATTTCGCGAATGACTTCGGCCACGGTGAAGCGGCCTTCTTCGCGGGCGATCTGCGAATGAAATACAATCTGCAAGAGCAGATCGCCCATCTCTTCCGCAAACTTTGCGTCGTTACCGCTCTCGAGGGCTTCCAGAACTTCGTAAGCTTCTTCAATCAAGTACGTTCGCAGCGATTGGTGAGTCTGCTCGCGGTCCCACGGGCACCCGTACGGTGCTCGCAACCTGGCTTGGACTGCGACGAGCTTTTCAAACCATTGGCCTGGCGTCAGTTGCTTTGACTTCGCCTTCCTGCTCTTGTAAGGCGGTTTTCTGGCTTTCTTTGCGTGTTTCCGGCGTTTAGGCATCGCTCTTTCAATTATTTCCATGCGGAATCAAACGTTCCACTCTACGGTGCAACCACGCCTTTGACAAGCATCCCAAATCGGCATCCCAAATCGGAAGCGTGTCGCGCCGCAGCGACTTGAGCGGCCAACCCGTGATAAACTGCAAGCTAGACTAATCGCTGGGGAAAGTACCTTGTCCGACCATAAACCGGAAGAAGCATTTCGCGTTATCGATCGTCGCCCTTTTACGCCCGAAGGGGAATTGCGCAAGGAAGTCGTCGAGGAAGAAGAGCGGGAGGCCAAACGGGAGGCGGCAAAGATTCCTGCCGCGCCGCCAGAAGCGCCCAAAACAGCCGTTGCTCCTCTTCCGGCGGAGACTCCCAAGCGTATCGCCGCTTTTGAAAACCTCGCCCGCATGCTGGGGAGCAACGCGGCTATGGTGCTAGGCGCCTATGCCGACCCGCGCACCGGCCAGCCCATGATTGATCCCGAGGCCGCGCGCGAACTGATCGACATGCTTGATGCCTTGCACGAAAAGACCAAGGGCAATCTTTCGCCGGAAGAGGACACTTTGCTCCTGGACCTTCTGGGAAAGCTCAAGATGACCTATCTCGAAGTCAATCAGGCGGTTGCCGCCGAGGCCGCCAAAGCCAAAGCGAAGGCCCGCCCTTAAGAAGCGCCCGGCGGTCGTACCGGGCCGCGCGTAACGATTGGTATTATTGCTCTGAACATGCCTTCTGCTCCGTTAAGAATCACAGTCCTTGGATCAGGCACCTCCATGGGAGTTCCCACGCTCGGATGTCCTTGCCGCGTGTGCAAGTCGAGCGATCCCCACGATAAGCGGCTGCGCCCTTCTATCCTGATCTCCCGCGGCGGCCAGAATGTGTTGATTGACACCACGCCTGACTTTCGCCAACAGGCGCTCCGAATCGGACTGGACCGTCTCGACGCCATTTTGCTGACGCACGGTCATGCCGACCACATCCTCGGCTTTGATGACATTCGCCCCTTCAATATCCGTCAGCGTTCAGCCCTGCCCGTCTATAGCAACGAAGAAACGTTCCGCGTCATCCGGCGTGTGTTTGCCTACGTTTTCGACGACAAACCAACCCTCAGCACTGTGCCGAGCGTAACGCTCAACACCGTCCGGAGCCCGTTTGAACTTCTCGGTATCCCGTTCGTTCCCATCCCTCTGCTCCACGGCGAAATGGAAGTGTTGGGATTCCGTTTTGGAAGGGCTGCCTATCTTACGGACTTCAGCAGGGTTCCCGATTCTTCGATGGCCCTGCTCCAAGGTTTAGACGAACTCGTGCTCGACGCACTGCGTGATATCCCACATCCCATGCATCAGACGATAGAGCAAGCGCTCGCGCTCATTCAACAGCTCAAGCCGCGCCGCGCCTGGTTCACGCACATTGCCCACGATTTGCCGCATGCCGAGACCAACGAGCGCCTTCTAAAAACGGGCCACCCTCATGTGCAACTCGCTTACGATGGCCTCGAATTTGAAGTTCAGGCCGACGCTGCTAAAGAGATTTCGCAGCAGCGCGGGGCTTCGCAGGCATCGCGCGAAGCCCCGCCGGGTGGGAGGTCAACGAGACTATCAGCCCTTTCCTCCTCGCAGGCGTGGGCTTCGCGTTATGCAAAGTTCGGCCACACCAGCGTGCTGGCCATCGGCAACTTCGATGGCATCCATTTGGGCCATCAAGCGATTCTCCGCGCAACGGTCGAGCGCGCCCGCGCCCTCAATGCCGTCTCGACTGCTCTCACCTTTGATCCCTCTCCGCGAAAGGTGCTTCACCCGGAGTCTGCCCCCCTACGGCTATCCACCAACGCGCAGCGCATGGAGTGGTTCAACGCGCTCGGCCTCGACGCCGTTGTGGTCTTGCCATTCACGCTCGATCTCGCGCGGCTGTCGCCCAGCGAATTTGTGGAGCAGATTCTTGTCCATGATCTTCATGTAAAGGCCGTTCTGGTGGGCGAAAATTTCCGGTTCGGGCACAAGCAGGCTGGCGATGTGAAGCTGCTCACCGAGCTTGGCAAGAAACATGGATTTGACGTGGTGATCGTTCCTCCGGTCGTCTATCGCGGCGAAGTAGTCTCCAGCACCATCATTCGCCGCGAAATCGCCGAAGGCGACGTGTCCCACGCCGCGCGCCTTCTGGGTCGCCCTTTCGCCCTCACGGGAGAGATAGTCAGCGGCACAGGAACCGGCCGCCGCTTCACGTTCCCCACCCTGAATCTCGCCCCTGAACAGGAATTACTTCCCGCTCGCGGCGTCTACATCACGCGCGCCTGCCTCGAAGGAGAAACTCGCAGTCACCGCTCCGTCACGAACATCGGTACGCGCCCTACGTTTAACGGCTCGTCGCTCAGCGTCGAAACGCACCTTCTCGGTGCTCAGCCGTCGACGCCGCCAAAGCGGATGGAAGTGCGGTTTTGGAAGCGCCTTCGCGAGGAGAAGAAATTCAGCGGCCCTGAAGAATTGCGCGCGCAGATCGCCGCCGACGTCGCGCGCGCCGCCAAATTCTTTACCCGTCTGCGCCGTTCTCGGTCGCTGGCAAAGGCCATGCCCTGATATTCAGGGGACTCGAGCGCAGCTGGCTGCAACGGTTTGGCCTTCCGACGAACAAGTCGTCCTGCATGATCTAGAGCTCATGCGATCTCGGTCAGGCTCGTACGATCCGGTTGAGAATGGGTTTGTTCAACGCTTGAACTTCTAGCGGGGTGTAACTCTCAGCCCCAATCACCTTCGTGGCATTGAGCCGCAGGAAGGCGTCCATGAGCGCCACCCCGTTACGGTATATCGTGGGATTTAGGTTTAGCGCCATGAGGCGCCCGCCCGCGAGCCGCAACAATAAGACCCCTCTGCGCAAAGTTACGAGATCAGCGAATAGGAACTGCAGTCGTGCGGCGCTCTGAAATTCCGGCAACCCGATCACAATCGATTGGATTTCGTCAAAGGAAATGACCAGATCATTTCGTTTCCTGCCCCGCCTCAGATCGATTGCTGTCAGCGTCCATATAAGCTCTTTCGGTTCCCGCAGTACGCCCCATACAAAAACGAGCGTCGCTAGCCCCGCCCAGATGGCGATGATTGTGGTTTTGGAAATCTCCCGGTGGAAGAGTGCGCGGAAGATACCCAGCAGCATCGCAACGACCACGAACATGCCAATCGGGAGGAACAGCACTAAGAGCCAATAACTCCAGTTTGGCCCCGTTATGACAATGGGTGGGGTGCCAACATCATGGTTTATGTTGCTGGAAATAATCTGAGGTCGCCCTCGTCAACAACGGGCAATCCTAGTTCGATGCCCGCCTTTATCCGCGGCTGCTTCCGACTCCCTTTTGCAGGCACTCTTCGCAGTAGCCGCCGACTTCCGTCCGCGACACGGTCACCTTCATGTGGAAGTCGCGCGCAATCTGCTCTTTCAGTTGTTCGTATAACCGGCTTTCGAATTCGCGCACTTTTCCGCACCGCAGGCACGCCACGTGGATGTGGTCCCGCGGCCCGTGTGTTTCGTAGTAGTGCCGGTCGCCGCGCAGGTGCAGCAAATCCAGCTCGTCGATCAAGCCCTGCTTTTTAAGAAGATCAATCGTGCGGTAGACGGTAACCAGGTGCACGCCAGCATCGATTTTCTGTGCCCGCTCGAGGATCTGATCCACGTCCAGGTGCTGTTCGGCATCGTCCATCACTTGCAGGATCACGCGTCGCTGGCGCGTCATGCGAATGCCGCGTGTCGCCATTGCCTGCTGAAGCTTACCGGTTGTCTCGGCACTGTTTAGGCGCTCCCCCGTGGAAACCCGGTGGGACGGCGATGCAGCCATTTGCAGTTCTCCGCCTGTGCGGGAGTGGCGCGTCACTTTCAGGAATGAATCGGGAGCATCCGCACCACGTCATTGTACATAACGTATGCGAAGAGGACCAACAGAAAGACGAACCCGACCTGCACGAAGCGCTCTTTGAATGCCAGACTGAAATCGCGCCGCCGGATTCCTTCCAGCGTAAGCAGAAGAATGTTTCCGCCATCAAGGATGGGGATCGGCAGCAGGTTCAGAATGCCCAGGTTTACGCTGATTAAGACCATGAGCGAGATCACCGCCAGCGGTCCCTTTCGAACGGCTTCGCCCGCCGCGCGCGAAATGCCCACTGCGCCTTGTAATTGCCTTACGGAAACACGCCCGCTGAACAGCATTCCCACCACGCCGATGGTTTCTTTGGTGCGCTCGCCGGTCATCACGAACGCGTCGCGAACGCCATCCGTGAAGGAAACCCGCCGGTAGGATGTCGGGTCAAGCACGGCCACGCCTACTTGATACGTCGTTTCACCGGATTCCGCGACGCCCTGCTGAGGTGTCACCTCGGCATGGATCACTTGACCCTTGCGTTCAATGTCAAGTTTCATCGGTTTGCCGCCCGAACTGCTCACATGTTCCCTGAACTGGCCCCAGTATTCGGTTTTTTGCCCATCGACGGCGACAATTCGGTCGCCGTCTTTTAGTCCTGCCCGTTCCGCAGGCGTCCCTGGCGCCACTTCATCGAGGATCGGCGGAAGTGGCGGATAGCCCAGGATCCGGTCTAGCGTCATTCCTGCGACGACAGGGACCTCCACAGTGCGTGTTTTCCCCGCGTTCTCTACTTCCAATTTTATTTTGTCGCCCGGAGCCGCTTGCTTGAGCGTCTTCTGCGCCTGCTCCCAGGTCGGATTCCGGACACCATTGATCGCTAGGACTTTATCGCCTCCCTGCAAAGGACCCGCTTGCCCCGTCGGCAACGCAACGACCTGCACAGGCAAATCGTAGAAGGACGAATACGGCAGTCCCACTCCTACAAACAATCCCGTAAGTAGAATGATCGGGAAAATCAGGTTGACCGCCGGTCCGGCGAAGGAAATCAGCGCCCGTTGCCACCGCGGCTTGCTCATCAACTCGTCTGGCGCGCCTGTACCGCTACGCAGCAATTGCTCCTCGCGGCGTGCCTCCGCGGTTTTCAAAGTAACCTCGGAAACTCCCACAGCTTCCGCGCCCACATAGAGCCCGGGCTTATCTTTGTCTGTCCGCGGGATCGAAGTGCTGTCCGCGGAATCAATCTCCGACGGATCTTGCCCCGCCATCCGCACGTACCCGCCAAACGGCAGCGCGCTAACGCGATAATCCGTCGCCCCGCGCTTCCATCCAAAAAGCCGCGGACCAAACCCAATCGAGAATACGTCCACTCGCACGCCAAACAAGCGCGCCACAATGAAGTGGCCCCACTCGTGAATCATGATCATTAAGCCCAGTACGAGGGCGACGCCCAATAGCAAATTCATACGCTCCAGTTCTCCTTACAGTGTTGATGCTGTTGACGCCGCCGCGGCCGTCATCGCCAGCCGCTCTACTTCTTCCCTCGCCATTCGACGCGCTTCCGCATCGGCCGTAAGCACATCGCCCATCTTCTCAAACTTTACCCGCGGAGTTCGCCCGAGCACGCGCTCAATCACTTCCGGGATGCCCAGGAACGGCAGCCGCCGCTCCAGAAATGCCGCCACGGCAATCTCATCCGCGGCATTCAGCGCGCAGGGCAACGCGCCGCCCTTCTTCATTGCTTCCCGCGCCAGGCGTAAACAAGGAAACCGCCGCGTGGAAGCCTTCTGAAAATCCAGGTGCTTTAACTTTGGCCAGTCCAGGGCTACCCCATTAGATGCGACTCGCTCAGGATAGGTTAACGCATATTGGATGGGCATGCGCATGTCCGTTGGTCCCAGTTGGGCCAAAATAGAACCGTCCACAAATTCCACCATGGAATGAATCGTGGACTGCGGGTGCACTACCACTTCGATTTGATCAGGCCGCATCCCAAACAACCACCGCGCTTCGATAATCTCGAAGCCCTTATTCATCATCGTGGCCGAATCGATGGTGATGCGGTTTCCCATGTGCCAGTTGGGATGCGCCAGCGCCTGTTCAGTCGTCACGTTCGCTAGTGCCGCCAGCGGGGTCTTTCGAAACGGCCCGCCCGACGCCGTTAGCACCAGCCGCCGCACTTCCCCGTGCGTTCCGCCGCGCAGGCATTGATGCACAGCGTTATGTTCGCTATCCACGGGAAGTAGTTCGCGGCCCGCTTTTTTCGCTGCGGCCATCACTAGCTCGCCCGCCGCGACGAGCACTTCTTTGTTCGAAAGCGCAACGGTCTTCCCCAGCTTCACCGCTTCATACGTCGCTTCCAGCCCAACGACGCCCACTGCCGCGGACACGACGATGTCCGCTTTGGAATGCGTTCCCACTGCCAGCATTCCCTCGCGGCCATGATGAATCTCGGATAACGGCGAAAGTCCCTTTTCGCGCAGCAGCCGCGCCAGCTCATCAGCCCGCGCGGCGTCCCCAACCGAAACCACCTCGGGCCGATGCCGCCCGATCTGCCCGATCAGCTCTTCCAGGTTTCCCCCGGCCGCCAGCGCAACGACATTAAACTTCTCCGGCAACGCCTCCACCACGGAAAGGCACTGCCGCCCAATCGATCCCGTCGAGCCCAAAATGGATATCTGTTTCACGGAGCCGTTCGTTTTCCTTTTGTCGGTTGGAAGCTTTCTGACCTACGACCTGGGAAAGTAGATCAATACCCAATAATACCAGACAACCGGAATGGCCAGGATAAGCGCATCGATTCGGTCAAGCACTCCGCCATGCCCCGGCAGAATGCTGCCGGAGTCCTTGATCCCCGCGCTCCTCTTATAAGCGGATTCCAGCAGATCGCCCATCTGCCCCGCCACGTTCCCCACCGCCGCCACTCCCAGCAGATGCCCCACCGGCACAGTCATATACCGTGCAAAAACAAGCGCCACCATCAGCGAACCGATAAAACTCGCGAGCGTCCCCTCCCACGTTTTCTTGGGACTCAAATGCGGCGCCAACGCATGCTTCCCGATCGACCTCCCGACGAAATACGCCGCCGTATCTCCCACCCAGATAATCACCATCGCAAACAGCAACAGCAGTGGCCCCTGCGTCCCAGACGCGTGCAGCCGAATCGCGTAGGAAAGCGGAAACGCCACCAGCACAAGACCGCTGGAGCTAATTCCTGCGGCTGGCAGTGCTTCTACGAGAGGGCGCCTGGTAAAGAGGGTAAGCGCGGCAATACCCAGCACGAACAGGAAGAACGCCCCTTCGAGCCCGGCAGCGGCATCGGGAAGCCACCAGACTCTGCGATAAGCGATTAAATCGCCCGATAGCCTGTACGCTGCCTCATCGGCCACAAGCCACTGCACAAAAATGAGTAGAAGCGCGCAGCTCGCCGTCCAAAACCGGTACGCCCGATGCCCGATCGCATCGCCCAGAGCAAAATATTCAAACAGCGCCAGCATCGTCACCAAGCCGACAGCCAGCGCTACAATCGCCGTTGATCCCCGCAGCACGATCCCCACGGCAAACGGAATCAACACGACCGCCGTCGCCACCCGCTTCCAAGTCATAGAAAAGGAATCTCCTAAGAACTCGCGGACTTCATCTCATCACATTGGGAGAAATAAATCGCGCAACAGAGTAGGACAGACATTTGTCTGTCCTCTTCATGCAATTGCGAGAGCAGCTCGTTCAAGAGTGGCTCCCCGAATCCGCCCATCCGCGCGACCGAATAAAAAAAACGCCGCCTCATCCTTTTTCTGTTCTTCTTTCTTTACTAACAACTTAGAACTAACAACCGAAAGCTTCATTTCTCCCCAGCGACTTCATCCCATTCTCGCCGGCCCCGCTCGAGCACCGCCGGTAAGTCTTCCCGCAACAGAAAACGGTCCTGGATCAACTTCATGGCCGCTTCGGCAAACTTGCCCATGTATTGTTCGCGTGAAGCGTACCGTTCCGCGATCGAAAGCCGTGGGTCGCCGGATTTTCCGCGGTCCGATGCGGCACGAGCAAAAGGGAGAAAAGCACCGAGGAAGCTAATCCGCAGATCGGGAGCGCCAATGCTCGGATCCCTCAGGTTCCAGCCCGTGTACGTAGCTAGGGGCACTTGCAATTCCGGCAAGCGTACCCCTCCCAGGTCATTGCCATCGGCATCCGCTTGCGGAACAAAAACAACAAACGGCTTTCCAACCTTCGGAGGCTCGTTCGAAATAATTCCTGATTTCCATTGCGACCCGAAATCGAGATGGTACGCCAGGCTCACTTCATGAGGCGTATTCACGCCGGGAATTTTCGGGAATTTCCATTTGCTCAAAGGAACCAGCGTGCTGTCGGCAATTTTCGGATAAACGTTCGTCGGCGGTGGCGTCCCGTCTTTCACCCACTGGTCCATGTCCGTGATCAGCGCGCGCCAGAACCATTGGATGGGATTCGGATTGTGTCTTTGCTGCGCGGTCAACTCGGGTGACCCCGCGGTGGCCTTCGCTGGCGGAAATGCCGCGGAAAAATGCTGCAGCCCAGAGAGAAAATAAATGCGCGCATTTTCACCCGGTGCGGCGTCTTTCAATCCGTCCGCGGAGGTGTGAATCAACGACGCCGCGCGGCCCCAGTATTCGTACGAAGTATTGGTGAAGAAAATCTTTGGCGCCGTGTGCGACCTGCCCGCCGCATCCAAAAGGCCCGCTGTTTCCCCTGTTTCAGGGTCGTTCTCCGGAAGGTCCGTATACGGAAACACATCCGTTGGGAAAAAGATGCTGGAGAGCGGTTGCGCGTCGCGCGAAGGCTGCGCGAAGCGATGATTGAAGCTGCCTCGGCCGGCGCCGGCCACGTGGGCGATGACGCCGTCCATGACCTGCCGGCCCTGCTCGTCCGCGTTGAAGTTCTGGTACAGGAAATGGCGGAGGAAGCGGCCGCTTTGCGAAATTCCCACCGCATAAACGCGCCGTACCGGAGCCGTCGCCTGCGGATCGTACTTTAGATAAGACAGAAAATCGCGGACCGCAGCCAGCCCCACGCCCACAACCGCCGGATCCTTCGCCTCATAAACAACCTCATAAATCTTGCCCGGCAAAAAACCGCCGTCCAGATGCCTGCCGTCCAAATGAATGTAATGAGCATCGGCCACCAGTTTGCCCTCCAAGGAATGGGCAAAGCTCCATTGGCTGCGCGGGATGGATTGCCGCGACCCCTCGGGCGTATCGCGCACCGTAAGAACGTTTTTCGTGCTGGCAGGATCGTCGGCCGGATAGCTCTTTCCTCCGCTCGGTCCAAGCATGATGTGCCCCAGTGGCATCTCGTCTATTTTTTGCGATGGAGTAAAATCAGAGCGCACCAGCCCACGAATTTCCTTGCCTCCCGGATTACGCGCAACCGGAGCCGAGAGCCGCACTTTTTGTCCTTCTTCCGCGAGATCAAACTGCCATCCCAGCCACGCTATCGTGTACCCTTCGCGCAACAGAAATCCGTCCCCGAATTCGCCGTTTGCGTCTGAAGAATTTCCGCCGTCCACCAGCCGCAGAATTCCCCTTCCCCCGCGGTTGGAAACTTCAAACAGCACGGCGCCGTTTCCCTTGTTCATGTCCTTCGGTTTATACAGATAGAGGTCTGCGGAAAACTCCACTTCTCCTTGCGCGTTGCGCGGAGCCTTGTCCAGATCGACGACTTGTCGGTTGTGAACGTTTTCCGGACTGACCGCAAAGTATAGGCGCCCCACGATCTTCTCGTACGCGCCCGCCAATCCGAACGTCCGGCCGGCTTGCACATCCTCGCGCGAAACAATCTCCACGCGCGTAACATGCGCGTCAGCTGTCGAAACACAGAAAACGATCAGCAGCGTAAGAACCCAAACCAAACGTTGGTGCAAGGCATGCATTAGTTGCCTCCGGAAGCGCCACAGCTTACAACAGATTAGGGAGAGTGGCGCGCAGCTGTGCGGCTTCTCGTCGCCAGTTGGGGGACATTTCACTTCGCGGAAAGGAATCGAAGAATTTCATGCATGACTTTCTCTCCCTGGTCTGTTTGGAAGAGGAATTGTGCGTGCGCGGAGCCATCGACGATGATCAGGTCTTTCGGTTGGGGAGCCTTCTCATACTGTGCGCGAATTCCAGGGAGCCGCAGCCCACCAGCGTTGGCGTCATCGCGAGCCACGATGAACAGTGACGGTGCTTTGAGCTTTTCGGCGGGGCCGTTCGGTGACGCGCCCAGGAACACCAGACGATCAATCGTGCCAGGCTCCGACAGGATCGATGCGTCACCCGCTGCGCCGCCGCCCAGACTAGCGCCAACCACCGACACGGTCTTCGCGCCGGTCTTTCGCAGGTACCGTACCGCCGCCAAAACGTCCAAATACAGCGGGGCGCTCATGACGTCGGAGTCTCCTGGCCCTCGTGACTGGCCATAGCCGCGGAAGTCGATCGCCAGCACGCGAAATCCTGCCGCGGCCAGGGCTTGCGCCTGCTTCTGCCAGCTTCCTTTTTTGAAACGCCCGCCATGTGCCAACACCACGCCGCGCTCGCCTGCTCCGTAGGAGTCGGCCGAAACTACTCCGCCGTCCGAAGTCGGAAAAGAAACAGCTTTCTGCGCGTGGCCAGGCGCTGCCAGAAACAATGCGACGACAACCGTGGAAAGCGTACGCACATTGGAAGTGTACAATGGACTAAGGCCGTCACACTGGAGCGGGTCAAGGAAAGTTTTCCTTGACTTTTGTTATCTCTCTGGTACCATATTTGTTAGGGAAAACTCCTAAGCGGGAGCCGTCGCTCCCGCTTTTCTTTTTCTCGGCTCGTTTTTCAGTTTCATGCCTGGCCTGCTCAGCCAAAAACATCTCCTGTGAAATCATGCGCTTACGGAATGCAAAATTTTGTAAGCCCTTTGTTCTGATATTCGTACATCATTGTGGGGGGGGAGTGGACTACTTCCTACCATCGACCCGCGATGAACCTTGCAGTTTCCGCTTTCTTTCAAAGCTTTATTTCTGCACAGATTTGCTGCAATGCAAGCTATTTAGAAGCAACACTTGCAGAAGTGTATGAAACACGGGGCTTTAACCGTCTTTAGAATGAACACTTACGAAAAAACAGGGGGATAGGGGTACCGCTGCTCGTCCTAGTCAAAAGAGATTAGTGCCCTGCCGCGCGCACCGGCTTCTCATCGGAAGCCGCGTCTTCGCGGATTCCGCCATAGCGCCGCTCCCGCTTTTGGTATTCCAGCAGCGCTTCGAGCAACCGCGCACGGTTGAAGTCCGGCCATAGTGTTTCTGTAACGAAAATCTCCGCGTAGGCAATCTGCCACAGCAGAAAATTGCTCACCCGCATCTCCCCGCTGGTGCGGACCAGCAGGTCCGGATCTGGCAAGCCTTCCGTGTACAAATGGCGAGAAAGCTGCTCCTCGGTGACTTTACCCTGGGTTCCGTGGCCGTTGCTTTCGGAAAGAATCGCGTTCATGGCGTCCACAATCTCCGCGCGGCCCCCATAATTCAGCGCCACGCAGAGCACCATGCCCTTGTTCCCTGCCGTTTTCTCCATGGCCTCGCGCACGTCGTTTTGCACGCCCGCGGGAAGCTCATCGATCCGGCCGAGGAACCGCATCCGGATTTGGTTCTTCTGTAGCAGCGGCATTTCCTTGCGCAGATATTCGCGCAGGAGTGCCATCAGGAAGTCGATTTCCGTCTTGGGCCGCCGCCAGTTTTCCACGGAAAACGCGTACAGCGTCAGCGCCTCGATTTTCAATCGGGCGCAAGTCTCAATCGTCGTGCGGGCCGACTGCGTCCCCGAACGATGCCCAGCGATCCTCGGCAGGTGCCGCTTCTGCGCCCAGCGCCCATTGCCGTCCATGATTACGGCGATGTGCCGCGGCAGTCGCGCCAGGTCCAGCTTTTCCCACAGGAACGCTTCTTCGGCGGTTAGCGCCCCGAGCGGGTGGGAGGACGCGACACGGAGGTTCTTGTTTTGTTTATTGTCCAACACGGAGTTATGAGTGCGTTTCCTTTACGCCGCAAAGTTATCATACGCCGCAAAGGGCGCGCAACGAAATACCCTCTCCGTGTCCTAGGAGTGAATCCCGGAGGCCGCGTTAAAACATCACCAGTGAAATAGATCGTGCAGCGACGTGTACGCCACCACCACCGTGAGCAGAATCATGGCTGCCGTGGAAATCCAGGCCACCCAGTTGAAACCTCGCGAGTTGACTTTGTCCCCCACCAGGTCGCGCCGGTTGACCAGGATCAGGATAAATATCAATACCACGGGCAGCAGAAATCCATTCAGCACCTGCGACCACAATAGGATGGTGTTGGCGTGTGCTCCCAGGAACAAGACGAGCCCTGCGCCCAGGATAATGAGGGCCGTATAGAGTCCATAGAAAATCTTTGCTTCGCTGAATTTCCGGTCGATCCCGGACTCAAAACCCAGGGCCTCGCAGACCACGTAGGCCGTCGAAAGCGGCAGTATCGATGCCGCGAAGATGGACGCGTTCAACAATCCAATAGCAAACAACACGCTGGCGCCTTTGCCTGCCAGTGGTTTAAGGGCCAGCGCCGCTGTTCCCGCGTTGTCGATGTGATAGATGCCATTGACGTGGAGTGTTGCCGCCGTGCAGACAATGATGAAAAATACGATCACCATGCAGCTGATGCTTCCCACCAACACGTCATTCCGCGTGTGTCCATACTGGCGAGGACCCACGCGCTTTTCCACTACGGCTGCCTGCAAATAGAAGTGCTGCCACGGCGCGATAGTCGTGCCTACCAGGCCGGCGATGATCACTGCATACGTGGCATCAAACTTCGGTACCTCCACGAATGGCTTGATGTTTGGGACGAACTGAAGCAGTTGGGGAGGGAGCAAGTGCAATAGAGCAATCAGCCATTCCGGCTTTGCTAGGAAGGCGGAGATCACATACGAGAAATACACCATACAGACGGTCAGAAAGATCCTCTCCACCCACTTGGCAGAACCTTGAACAACCAATACCCACACCAGCACGGCCGCCAGCGGCACGGAAACGTACTTGTTGATTCCCAGAACGTCTGTGGCCCAGAACACTCCGGTAAACTCCGCCATGACGTTGCCTAGGTTCACGATCAAGACAACGGCCATCAGAAAAAATGTTACGCGAAACCCGAATTCCTCGCGTATCAAGTCAGAAAGACCTTTGCCCGTATGCGCGCCCAGCCGGGAGCACATTTCCAGGGACACGTAAAGCACCAGCGTCATCGGAATCAGTGTCCAGAGAACGGTATTGCCGAATTGCGCTCCAGCCTGCGCATACGTGTAGATGCCGCCGGCATCGTTGTCAACGTTGGAGACAATCAACCCGGGGCCGACGATCGCGAAAAACATTGCAATCCGCTTGCGAAACGGCCGCGTCGCCGCCCTCATGCGGCCAACCCTCTCGCTCCATCCCGCCCACTGGGCGGCTATGTTTGCCCGGTTCAACATTCGTCTATCGCAATGTAATTCCTTACTTCAGCAGACTTGAAACGACGTCATCCACGGTGATGGCCCCAATCGGCCGCTTCTCCTTATCAACGACTGTCAACATCCGCAAGTTATACTTGTCAAAAAGTTCGAAGACTTCTTTATCGTCCGCATTCGGCGACAAACTTAGCAGAGGCTCCATCTTCAGCTCCGTCATGCGGTGATCCGGCAATGCCAGCAGCAGCCGCGCCACGGAGACGGTGCCGGAGAACTGCGCGGAACTATCCAGCA
>WNGJ01000410.1_pt1 | contig 67972 bp, 67 predicted proteins | sample 5400611 | NCBI WGS metagenome assembly WNGJ01 (sample SAMN13153375, study PRJNA577476) | soil metagenome | isolation source: 40 cm soil or saprolite under Garry oak tree replicate 1 | place: USA:California | collected 2016-06-15 | reverse complement strand
CAGGACGACGGCATCGTGGTCCCGCTGCTGCAGAAGGCGGGGCTGAACGTCGCCCAGCTCAAAGCCGACACGGAGCGCGAGCTCGAGCGTTTCCCCACGCAGCAAGGGGTCGCCGTCGAGCCCACCCTGTCGCGTGAACTCTCGCAGGTGCTGGATCGCGCCGACGAGGAAGCGAAAGGGTTGGGCGACGCGTATGTCTCGACCGAGCATCTGCTCCTCGCCCTCACTCAGGAGAAGGGCACGACCGCCCGGCAGCTGCTGTCGGCGGCGGGCGTGTCGCGGGACGATGTGCTCGCCGCGCTCGCGGCTGTGCGCGGCTCGCATCGCGTCACCGACCAGGAGCCCGAGCAGAAGTACCAGGCGCTCGAGCGTTTCACGCTCGACCTCACGGAGCAGGCCCGCAAGGCGAAGCTCGATCCGGTGATCGGGCGGGACGAGGAGATCCGGCGCGTGATGCAGGTGCTGTCGCGGCGCACGAAGAACAACCCGGTCTTGATCGGCGAGCCGGGGGTGGGTAAGACCGCGATCGTCGAGGGCCTGGCGCAGCGGATCGTGAACGGCGACGTCCCCGATTCGCTCAGGGAGAAGCACCTCATCGCGCTCGACCTGGGCGCCCTCATCGCGGGCACCAAGTACCGCGGCGAATTTGAGGAGCGCTTGAAGGCGGTGCTGAAGGAGATCACGAGCGCCGCCGGTCGCTACATCGTGTTCATCGACGAGCTGCACACGCTGGTCGGGGCGGGGGGAGCCGAAGGGGCGGTGGACGCGTCCAACATGCTGAAGCCCGCGCTCGCCCGCGGTGAGCTGCACGTGGTCGGAGCGACCACGCTGGACGAATACCGCAAATACGTCGAGAAGGACGCGGCGCTCGAGCGACGGTTCCAGCCGGTATATGTCGGGGAGCCGTCGGTCGAGGACACCATCGCGATCCTGCGCGGCCTGAAGGAGCGCTACGAAGTGCATCACGGCGTGCGCATCACCGACAACGCGCTCGTGGCGGCCGCGACGCTGTCGCACCGCTACATCGGCGATCGCTTCCTCCCCGACAAGGCGATCGACCTGGTGGACGAAGCGGCAAGCCGCCTGCGCATCGAGATCGACTCGCTGCCCCAGGAGATCGACGAAGTCGAGCGCAAGATCGTGCAGCATGAGATCGAGCTGGCGGCGCTCGCGAAGGAGAAGGACAAGGCCTCCAAGGAGCGGCGCGCCCGCGTGGAGGACGAGCTCAAGGAGCTGCGCGACCGCTCGAACGCGATGAAGGCGCAGTGGCAGGCGGAGAAGGAGGTCATCTCCGGCTTGCAGGCGAACAAGGCCGAGCTCGAGCAGCTGCGGGGTGAAGCCGATCAGGCCACCCGGCGGGGCGATCTCCAGAAGGCGGCCGAGATCCGCTACGGCAAGCTGCCGGCCCAGGAGAAGGAGATCGCGGCGCTCGAGAAGCGGCTCGGCGAGATCCAGCAGCGCGGCAAGTATCTCAAGGAGGAGGTGGACGCCGAGGACATCGCGGAGATCGTCGCCAAGTGGACCGGGATCCCGGTCTCGAAGATGCTCGAATCCGAGCGCGAGCGGCTCACGCGGCTCGAGGCGGAGCTGGGCCAACGCGTGATCGGGCAGCCGGAGGCGCTCGCAGCGGTGGCGAACGCGGTGCGCCGCGCCCGCGCCGGCCTGCAGGACCCGAACCGGCCCACCGGCTCGTTCATCTTCCTCGGCCCGACCGGGGTGGGGAAGACGGAGACGGCCCGCACCCTCGCCGAGTTCCTGTTCGACGACGAGCGCGCGATGGTGCGCCTCGACATGTCGGAGTACATGGAGAAGCACGCCGTAGCGCGCATGATCGGCGCTCCGCCGGGCTACGTCGGCTACGAGGAGGGCGGCCAGCTCTCCGAGGCGGTCCGCCGCCGCCCCTACGCCGTGGTGCTGTTCGACGAGATCGAGAAGGCGCATCCCGACGTGTTCAACGTGCTGCTCCAGATCCTGGACGACGGCCGGCTCACCGACTCCCAGGGCCGCACCGTGGATTTCCGGAACACCGTCCTCATCATGACATCGAACGTCGGGTCGCAATCCTTGTTGGATGCGGGGACCGTCGGCTGGGAGCAAGCGGAGACCAAGGTGCTCGAGCTGTTGCGGCAAACCTTCAAGCCCGAGTTCCTGAACCGCGTGGACGACGTGATCATCTTTCGTGCGCTGTCGCACGACGACATCGCCAAGATCGTGGAGATCCAGGTGCGGCGGGTCGAGGCTCTCGTGGCCGAGCGGAAACTGAGCCTCGAGGTGACCCCCGCCGCGAAGCAGCTCCTGGTGGCGGAGGGCTACGACCCGGTGTACGGTGCCCGACCCCTCAAGCGTGCGATCCAACGGTTGCTGCAGAACCCGCTCGCGCTCGCGGTGCTCGAGGGGAAGTACGGGGAGGGCGACCGCATCCGGGTCGACCGGGCGAAGGACGGCGCGCACTTGATGTTCGAGCGGATTCCTGGAGTGGGGATCCCTGAGCCCGCCCGCGCTTAGGGCCGATCTCGAAGGGATGGGAGTCGCGCTCGCCGAAGCGCGAGCCGCTGCCGCGCTCGACGAAGTGCCGATCGGCGCCGCCGTGCTGCGGGACGGCACCGTCGTGGCGCGCGCCCACAACGCGACCGTGACCCGCCGCGATCCCACGGCCCACGCCGAGCTGCTCGCGATTCAGCAGGCCTTGGGGCACCTCGCGATCGATCGCCTGAGCGATTGCACGCTGTACGTCACCCTCGAGCCGTGCGCCCAGTGCGCCGGCGCCATCGTGCTCGCCAAGGTCGGGCGCCTCGTGTTCGGGGCGTACGACCCCAAGGCGGGCATGTGCGGATCGCTAGGGGACCTGGTGCGCCACCCCCGCCTGAATCACCGGGTCGAGGTCACCGGGGGGGTCGAGGCTCAGGCCTGCGGTGACCTGCTGCAGGCGTTCTTCCAGGCGAAGCGATAGCGGTCAGGGCGCTTTCTTCCCCGCCCGCTCCTCGAGCTTCGCGATCAGCTTTTCGATCTCGGTCTTCAGTCGTCGCAGGGTCGGCAGCACCTTGGGCTCGAGCTCCCGCTCGAGTTCTTTGCCTTCCTCGATGATGTCCTTCATGAGGTCGCGCAGTCGGTCGGCGAGCTCGCGCCAGGTCGGGGTCCTCTGCGTCTCGGTCGGCTCGACGCGCTGGGGCTTCGTGGGCAGGGTGTTCACGGACAGGCCTCCTTGAGAGACCTCACATGATACGCAGGAGACGGGGGCCAGGGTTCATCGCGGACGTCCGGCGCAAGGCGGCCCGTGGCGAAAGCTGGTCACCTCACTTATTTACTACGCGTCTGTGCGTCTACGCGTCTAGTAGTTTGGATAGGTGGCCGAGTGGCTGAAGGCACACGCCTGGAGAGCGTGTAAACGGGTAACCGTTTCGTGGGTTCGAATCCCACCCTATCCGTAGTAAGCTAGACGCACAGGCGCGGAGACGCGCAGACGCGTAGGCAAACACATACCACGCCGTCCTGTGCGTCTGTGCGCGTGTGCGTCTGTGCGTCTAGCCTGCTGGACAGGTGCGTGAGCGGTTGAAACGGCCGGTCTCGAAAACCGGTGTGCCCGCAAGGGTACCGTGGGTTCGAATCCCACCCTGTCCGTGCAGCACGTCGCACCTTGCCAGGCACCGTGGCCCGAAGCGGGGACGGTGTGGGTGATCACGTCACATGCCTCCTGCGACGTGGGACCCTTCCAGGACACGCGCGGGGGCGGGTGTTGAACCGCCCCTGAGGATGCGCGGGACGACGGCGTCCCATACCAGGGCCAGCGTGTACAGGACCATGGCAATCACGTACAGGGCCCGGAACCCGAAGTACATCGAATTGTATTCCAGCAGGCCGCCGCACATCGCCCCGAGCAAGTTGATCGACATGATGCCTGCGATCCGGCCGCGGGATCCGAGCAACGTGGAGAAGACAATCCCCGAAAAAAAGACCGGGATGGTCAGGACGACCGTGGTCTCCAGGCGGCCCAGCGGCGTCGAGGGCAGGCCCCGCCCGGCGATGAGCCATCCCACCCCGAGACTGGCGAGCAGCAGCACGTAGGGCAGGAGCGGCCGCTCGATCCGCAGCCGCTGCACCACCCAGTTGGCCAGGAACGCCATCACCAGGATGCCGGCGATGACGACGCCGATCACTTGCCAGGAATTGCCGAACGTCAGTCCCAGCTCCGTGATCCCCTTCGTTTCCACGAGCATGAAGCCCGCGCCCAGGAGAAAGAAGGGGGCCTGGCTGAACTGCGGACGCTCGGCGAAAAAGTTGGCCGTCACGAGTAGCGACAGCGCCAACACCAGGCCCACCATCATCAAGTAGGAGAGCGGATAGACGCGTCGCGGCATGTAGAAGAAAGGCCAATCATCGGTCGAGACGTCGGCCCGGAGGGCGGGGTTGGCGTAGAACGACGTCGCGTCCTCGAATCCCGTCTCGTGCAGCAGTTGCGGCGACAGGGTGATCTCTCGATCTCTCGCTTGCAGGAAGATGACTGACGCATCGTAGCCCGCCCTGACACAGACGGGGGGATGGCCGTCGAACGCGTCCTGCAGCATCAGGTAGATCTTCCGCCCCAGCTCGTCGCTCATGACGGAGAACGACAAGGAAAGGACGCCACCCGGCTTGAGGTGGGCGCGCCCCTCGCGCAGCCCCTGCACGGTATACACGAACGAATCCAGCCGGACGCTCGATGCGTGACTGAGCAGCGTGTGGGAATCGAGCAGGCCGTAGATCACCATATCGTAGGTCGAGGGCGTATTCCGGAGGAACGACCGGGCGTCGTTCACGATCGCGCGCACGCGGGGGTCCTGGTAAGGCCGCTCCGGGTGATTGGCCAAGCCGGCCAACAGGATGGCGGGGTCGATCTCGATCGCGTCCACGTGCTCCGCCCCGGAGCGCAGGGCCGCCGCGACGTCGTTGCCCGTCCCGGAACCGACGATCGCGACGTCGCTGGGCTTCCCGTAGATGCGGTACGGCAGCTCATAGTAGTCGCGGATGTACCTGAGCTGGGGATCGACATCCACGTTGCGGTTCGAGCGGGCGAGGTCGTGCACCCGTTGGTAGTAGTGTCCCGCCGCGCGCATAACCATCAGCCCGCGCGGACCCTGCGCCATCTCGAGGAGCTGGTAGGGGGAATAGATCCGCTTCCACAGGGGGCTCACCGGCCAGGCCAGGATGATGATGGCCGCGGTAGCGGTGCCCATTCCCGCCAAGAGCGACGACTGCTTTCTCAGATAGAACAGGAGCGTGGCGAAGAAGCACAGCGCGAACCACACCAGGGGCGGCATCCACAGCCAGCTCAGCACCATCATGAGGGCGACCCCGGCCAGGCTGCCGAGCAGGTTCAACCCGTAGCCTCGCAGCTTGTCACGCCGCTCCATCAGCCGGCCGCACACCTGCCCGATGGGAACGAACGCCACCACGGTCAGCAGGAAGACGACCGACAAGAACAGGTAAATCGCGAACGCCTGCGGCAGGCTGCCTGTGGTGGGCAGACCCATGTTGAGCTGTTCGCGGAACGGCAGGACCGTGAGGCAGGAGAGCCAACGCGCCAGCCCGAAGCGCAAACTCATCAGCAAGGCGAACTGCCCGCCCAAGAGCGGGATCGCCAGACTGAGGGGAACGCGGTCGCTCCCCGCCAGCGCATACCCCAGGCCCAGGCCGGCAAAACAGCACAACAGGGAGAAATTCTTGTAGAACGCGAAGAACTCGAACACCGTGCCTTGCCAGCGGATCACGGCCAGCTCGAGGAGCAGGCTGAGGGCGGCCGCGCCGAAGATCGCCAGGTCCGCGTACTGCGCCGGAAACGCGCTCAGGAATTCTGCCTGCTCGCGAGCGTTGGCATCGACGCGGCTCTCCACCTTCTTCAGGACGGCGTAGAATCCCCAAGTCGCGGCGAGCGCGACGGTCAAGCCGGCGGCCTCGATGAGGAACCCGGGGCTGAGCGCGCGACGCAGGGTCCACCGGTCGCACGTCACCGTCACCACGGGAATTAGGCTGGCTCCCAGGAACGCCAAGCCCGTCAATCGCAGGAATGCCCTGGTCACGCGCCTTGTCCTCTCCAGAGAAGACGAGGTACGTTAGGTAGTTGCGACTCGCAGGTCAATTTTGGGCCGCCTTGCTGACTCGCGGACCGACGCCACCAACACCAGGGGAGCGACTGGCGATGCCCCAGCAGAGGCCGGTGCAAGTGGGGGACCGGGCGCCGGATTTCGAGCTGCCCGACCAGTCGGGCCGGCCGGTGCGATTGCGCGACCTGCTCGGTCAGCAGGCGGTCGTGCTGTATTTCTATCCGAAGGACGGCACGCCGGGATGCACTCTCGAGGCCCGCGCGTTCCAGCGACGCTATGATCGCTTCGCCGAGGCGGGAGCCACGGTGGTCGGCATCAGCTCCGACTCCGTGGCGTCGCACCGGCGGTTCGCCGCCGGCCAAGGGCTCTCGTTCCTCCTGTTGAGCGATCGGCAGGGTGCGGTGCGCACGCTCTACGGCGTGGCGAAAACCCTGGGCGTCCTCCCGGGCCGCGTGACCTATGTCATCGACGCTGGCGGCGTGGTTCGACACATCTATTCCTCTCAGCTCCGGCCCTTGCGGCACAGCCGCGAGGCGCTCGGTGCGATCGAGGACTTGAGCAGCCCATCGGCGTGGCGGCCCAGCTAACGGTCTGGGCCGTGCTGCTCGGCCTGGTGGCGGGAGCGCGCTGCGCGACCGCCCAGCAGCCGCTCGAGACCGCGCCTCCATCCCCCCCGCGGATCCGCTTCATCAATCCGGAGCCGGATGCGCTCCTCGCGGGCAGCAGCGTGCCTGTCGTGCTCGAGGTCCAGGGCGTGGAGATCGCGCCCGTCATCGAGCGTCGCCCGGGCACGGCGCACGTGGTACTCTTCCTGGACCGCGACGTCACGACGCCCGACTCTGCCGTGCCGTTCGGCACACCGGGGATCGTGCACCTGCTGCGGGGGCGGTCGTGGCACACCCTGGATTTCGTCAAACCGGGAGCGCATCGCCTCATTGCCTTGCTCGCGAACCCGCGGCACGTGCCGCTGCAGCCGCTCGCAGCCGACACGGTGCGATTCACCGTCAAGCCGAGGCGGTAGCCATCGCGGCCCCTCCCCCCCGCCCGCCGGTGCTCGTCGCCGCTGAGCTGGAGCCGCTCCTCGGGCCCGACGATCTCGTCGGGCTGGAAGTGACTTGGCTCCGCCGTGACCAGCCGACGCCCGCCGGCGACTACCTCGCGATCGTGCCGCTGCTCACGCGCTGGGTCGGCGGCACCGAGCTGAAGCGCCTCCCGCAGCTCAAGGTGATCGCGAACTGCGCCGCGGGCCACGACAACGTGGACCTCGTCGCCGCCGAGCTGCACGGCGTGGTGGTCACCGACACCCCCGACATCGTCACCGAGGCGACGGCCGATCTCACCTGGGCGCTGATCCTCGCCTGTGCGCGCCGCCTGCTCGAGGGCGTGGAGCTGGTGCGCAGTGGGCGCTGGACCGGGTGGGACCCGAGTCAGCTACTCGGCCTCGAGCTGCGGGGCCGCACGCTCGGGCTGCTGGGCGCCGGCCGCGTGGGCCAGGCCGTGGGCCGGCGGGCGCTGCCGTTCGGGCTGCGCCTGCTGTACCTGGCGCGCCGTGCCCACCCCGAGTTCGAGGCGGCGACGGGAGCGAGCCGGGTCGATTTGAACACGCTGCTCCGCGACAGCGACATCGTGAGCCTGCACCTCCCGTCCGCGCCGGAAACCTTTGGGATCATCGGGCCCGAAGCGCTGGCGCGGCTGAAGCCCGGCGCGATCCTCGTCAACACGGCCCGCGGCGACTTGGTGCGCGAAGACCCGCTCGCGCAGGCGCTCGAGGAGGGCCGGCTCGGCGCCGCCGGGCTCGACGTCTACTTCGACGAGCCCAGGATCACCCCACGCCTCCGCGCCGCTCCGCGCACCGTGCTGCTGCCGCACCTCGGGAGCGCCACGCCGGGCGCGCGCCGGGCCATGGCCGCCGCCGCGCTGGCGAACGTGCGCGCGGTGCTCGGGGGCGGCACCCCTTTGACCCCGGTCTTCCGCTAGTTACCTTCCAGTCCCGAGATGACTCGGCCGGTTCGCACCACCATCCTCGACGCCCGCGCTCTGTCGCGGGCGCTTCAGCGTATGGCGGTCGAAGTGCTCGAGCTGGCGCATGGCACCGAACACCTCGTGCTGATCGGGATCCAGCGCCGCGGCGTGGAGCTCGCCGCCCGCATCGCCAAGCTCATCGAGGAAGACGAGGGCGTGGTGGTCCCCCGGGGCGCCCTCGACATTACCCTCTATCGTGATGATCTCGAGACGGTGGGGCCGAAGCCCGTCATCGGGCCCACCCACATCCCCGGCGACTTGAGCGGCAAACACGTGGTGATCGTGGACGACGTGCTCTACACGGGGCGCACGGTGCGGGCCGCGCTCGACGAGCTGGCCGACTTCGGCCGCCCGCGGCGCGTCTCGCTGTGCGTGCTGGTCGACCGGGGGGGGCGCGAGCTGCCGATCCAGGCCGACATCGTGGGCAAGGCCCTCAAGACCGGCCCGGGTGAGCGCGTGGACGTGCTGGTGGAGGAGGTGGATGGGCGGGACGAGGTGGACGTGGTGCATCCATGACCGTCGCCCTCGACAAGGACCTGGTCGGGCTCGAGCCGCTCTCCCCCGAGCAGATCCGACTCTTTCTCGACACCGCCGAGCCGTTCAAGGAAGTGTCCGAGCGCCCCATTAAGAAAGTCCCTGCGCTGCGTGGCAAGACGATCGTCAATCTCTTCTTCGAAGCCTCCACCCGCACCCGCATCTCCTTCGAGTTCGCCGAGAAGCGGCTCTCCGCCGACACCGTGAACGTGGCGGCGAGCGGGAGCTCCGTGCAAAAAGGAGAGACGCTCGTAGACACCGCGCGCAACCTGGAGGCGATGCGGATCGACATGGTGGTCATGCGTCACCCGTCTTCGGGTGCCGCGGAGTTCCTGGCGCGGCGCATCCGCTCCAATGTGATCAACGCGGGCGACGGCAAGCACGAGCATCCCACCCAGGCGCTGCTCGACCTCCTCACGCTGCGCGACAAGTTCGGCCGCATCGAGGGGCTCAAGGTGTGTCTGGTGGGCGACGTGCTGCATTCGCGGGTGGCGCGCTCGAATGTCTGGGGCTTGACCAAGCTGGGCGCGCAGGTGGCCGTGTGCGGCCCCCGCACACTGCTGCCACGCGGTATCGAGGACCTGGGCGTGACGGTGTTCGAGCACGTGGAGGAGGCGATCCAGTGGGCCGACGCGCTGAACGTGCTGCGGCTCCAGCTCGAGCGCATGGAGGCGGGGTTCATCCCCTCGCTGCGGGAATACTACCGCGTCTTCGGCGTCACGGCGGAGCGACTGGAGAAGGCGCCGCGCCCCCTCACGATCATGCATCCGGGCCCGATGAATCGCGGCGTGGAGATCGACAGCCGCGTGGCCGACGGGCCCCACAGCGTGATCCTCGATCAGGTGACGAACGGGGTCGCCGTCCGCATGGCGGTGCTCTATCTCCTCGCGGGCGGCAGGCCTGACCTCGCCGACGCCGCCAAGGGAAGCGGGGTGCCGGACTGATGCGGCCCCTCCTCCTGCAGGGCGGCCGCGTGATCGACCCCAGCCGGAGCTTCGATCAGACGGCCGACCTCCTGGTACAGGACGGCAAGATCGCGGCCGTCGGCGCCACGCTGGGCACCCCCGACGGGGTGGAGGTACGCGACGTCCGCGGGGCCGTCGTCGCGCCCGGCCTGGTGGACGTGCACGTGCACTTGCGCGAGCCTGGCAACGAGGACGTGGAGACGATCGCCAGCGGCGCCCGCGCGGCCGCCGCGGGCGGGTTCACCGCCCTGTGCGCGATGCCCAACACCGATCCCGTCACCGACAACCAGGCGGCGGTCGGCTTCGTGGTGCGGCAGTCGCTCCGCGCGGGGTGTGCGCGCGTCTACCCCATCGGCGCTGTGTCGGTGGGACAGAAGGGCGCGCAGCTCGCCGAGTTCGGGGAGATGGTTGGGGCGGGGGCGGTCGCGGTGTCGGACGACGGCAAGCCGGTAGCGTCGAGCCACCTCATGCGGACGGCGCTCGAATACGCCCGCACCTTCGGCATCCCCGTGGCCGACCACTGCGAGGAGCCGACGCTCGCGAGCGGCGGCGTGATGCACGAAGGGCTCGTCGCGGCGCGGCTCGGTCTCAAGGGCATTCCCGCCGCGGCCGAGGAGATCATGGTGGCGCGCGACCTGCTCCTCGCGGAGCTCACGGGCGGGCGGCTCCACCTCTGCCACATCTCGACCCGCGGCGCGGTGGAGCTGATCCGGCGCGCGAAGGAGCGCGGGCTGCACGTGACGGCCGAAGTGACGCCGCACCACCTCACCCTCACCGACCGCGCCTGCCAGGCGTACGATACGCACACCAAGATGAACCCGCCCCTGCGGGAGGACGCGGATGTCGCCGCGCTGCGTCACGCCCTCAAAGAAGGGGTGATCGACTGCATCGCGTCCGATCATGCGCCCCATGCCTACGACGCGAAGGAGGCGGCGTTCGATGACGCGCCCTTCGGCGTCGTGGGGCTCGAGACCGCGTTTGCGATCAGCTATACGGAGATGGTCGAGGGGGGGGGCGGCCTCACGCTGCCCGAGCTGCTCGCGCGTATGAGCACTATGCCGGCCCGCGCCTTCCAGCTCTCGGGCGGCACGCTTCAGCCCGGAGCGCCGGCGGACGTGGTGGTGCTCGACGTCACGGCTCCCTGGACGGTCGATCCCGCTCGGTTCCTGTCCAAGAGCCGCAACTCGCCGTTCGCAGGCCGGAGCGTGCGCGGCCGCGCCACGCTGACGCTGGTGGGCGGCAAGGTCGTGCACGGGGCGGTGGCAGCAACACCATGAGCAAATTGGAGTTACACCGATACACGGGTTCTTGGTAGATTGGTAGCATGCCCAAAGGGCCTTCCAAGAGCACCGTGATCATCCAGCGCCTGCTGGAAGAGCGGCGCCAGTACGAAGCCTGGCTCGCGCGGCTGAACGACTCGGCGGACGCGACCCCGGGTGAAGTGCGGGCGCGCGTGCGATCGGATTACGAGGCACGCCTCGCCGCCGTCACGGAGGAGCTCAAGGCCCACGCCGACAGCGCCCGTCTTGCCATCGAGGAAAAGCGGTACCTGCGCGGAGAGCTCCAGAAGAAGGAAGCCCGCGCTGCGGAGAAGCTCACCGAAACCGAGTTGCGCCACGCCGTCGGGGAGTATGACGAGTCGCAATGGGAGCAGGTGCACAAAGACGTCTTGGCCGAGCTCATCTCGGTGCGCGAAGATCTCCAGTCGGTTGAGGTGGACATCCAAAAGCTCCAGGAGCTGGACGCCTTGGTGAGCCAGCGACCAGTCCCCCCTCCAAGAACCGCGCCCGCGTCACCTCAGCGCCAGGCGCCGGCGAAGCCCGAGAAGGTCGGGGCGGAGGACGAGCTGGCGTTCATCAAGTCGGTGACCGAGGACGACAAGGACACGGCGCCGTCGCCCAAGCGCGCGAGCGGCGCTCAGTTTCAGCCCGCGGTTCCCAATCCGTTGTTGCCCTCCACTCCCACGCCCGAGGCTCCCGACGAAGAGCTCGAGGAGCAGCGCACCCTCAAGTGCAAGGCGTGCGGCACGATGAACCTGCCGACGGAGTGGTATTGCGAGCAGTGTGGAGGGGAATTAGCCTCGATGTGAGGCGTTGAGAATCGACGTTCCCTCACGTGTTTTCTCAACGATTCTCCTCCACGTGGTCCTTCGACGTCTTATTCGTTTTTATTTCGACGCTTTCTGAAGGTACTTCGCCAATCTCGATTTGTGGCGCGCCGCGTTATTCGGATGGATCAGTCCCTTGCGGGCGGCACGATCGAGCAGGCGCGCGGCGACGGCGTAGGCTTGGGCCGCAGCGGCCCCGGTGGCTTGACGCACGCGCTTCAGGGCGGTGCGCAGGGCCGAGCGCTGGGCGCGATTGCGCGGCGTCCGGCTGCGTGCCTGCCGCATGGCTTTCTTCGCGGACTTGATGCGTGGCACAACGGCCTCCAGATCAGGGGCGCCGGATACATAGGCGGTAAGTGCAGAGTGGTCAAGGTGCTACGACGTTGACCGTGGGTGGCTGGATTCATTATCTTAGGCCGTTACCGACCCTAGGGCGCCGCTATCTCGTTCGAATTCCTCGTCTGGGCCCCGGTGCTGCTGTTCTCCGTCGTGGCCCATGAATACGCGCACGCCGAGGCCGCCTATCGCCAGGGCGATGACACCGCCTACATGCTCGGGCGGCTCACGTTGAATCCGCTGAAGCACATCGATCCCTTCATGACCCTCCTCCTCCCCATCCTGCTGTATGTCTCGCACGCCGGCTTCCTGTTCGGGTCCGCGAAGCCGGTCCCCGTAAACCCGCGGAACTACCGCAACTACCGGCGGGGGGACATCATCGTCTCGCTCGCCGGGATCGGCGCGAATCTGGGGTTGTACGTCGCCAGCGCGGTGCTGTTCGCCGTGGTGGGATTCGTGGGTGCGATGCTGCCGCAGCTCACGGGGTCGGTGGAGGTGCTGCAGCGGATGCTGTTCTACGGGATGTTCCTCAATCTCGTGCTCGCCTTTTTCAATCTGATCCCGGTGCCGCCGCTCGACGGCAGCCACGTGTTCTATCACCTGCTGCCGCCCGACGCGGGCCTCAAGTACCGTCGCCTCTACCTGCTGGGCTTCCTGCCGGTCCTGCTCGTAGTATGGCTGCTGCCGGGGGTGGTGACGGTGCTGCTCTGGCCGGCCACCCAGCTCATGCACGTCGCGCTCTCGCTGGTCGGCGGGTTCGCAGTGTCGCCGGGGGTGTTCCCGCGATGACGAGCCCGGCTGCGATGGTCGAGGACGGCGCCGGCTTCGTTGTCGAGCTGGAGCAGTTTTCGGGGCCCCTCGACCTGCTGCTGCACCTGATCCGCGAGGATCAGCTCGACATCACCGACCTGCCGATCGCAAAGATCGCGGACCAGTTCCTGGCGGTGATCAACGAGCTCGGCCTGAACCAGGCGGCGGACTACCTCGAGATGGCCGCGCGGCTGCTGCGCATCAAGGCGCAGCTGCTCCTGCCGCAGCGCCTGGACGACGACGAGTGGCAGGACCCGCGCTCCGAGCTGGTGCGCCGCCTGCTGGAATACCAGCAGATCCGGGAGCTGGTGGATTGGCTGGGGCGGGCGGCGGCCCGGCGGGCCGAGCAGTTCGGTCGGGGCTTCGCGCCCGAGCCCGCGCCGGGGCCCGAGCCGCACCTCGTGATCGACCTCAACGATCTGCTCGGCGCCGCGGAACGGGTGATCGCGCTGATCCCGGAGCCGGTGCTGCATCGCGTCGTACCACGACCGCTCGACGTCGAGGGCGCGACCGCGCGGATCGAAGCCCTGCTCGCGGAGCGTGAGGAGCTGGCGTGGCGCGACATCGTGGACGACCGCGCCGGCCTTGTGGAAGTGCTGTCGGCCTTCATTGCCCTGCTCGAGCTCGCCAAACGGGGCACCCTGCGCGTGCGGCAGCGCGAGCCGTTCGCACCTCTCGTGATCCGGCGTGAGCCCCCTCGCGAAGCTGCTTGAAGCGGCGCTGTTCGCCGCCTCGCGTCCGTTGACCGTGGACGAGCTTGCGACGCTCGAGCCGCAAGCGGGGGAGGCAGCGATGCGGGCGGCGCTCGACGAGGTGCGGCGCGTCTACGCCGCCGAAGAGCACGGCGTCGAGCTGGTGGAGATCGCCCAAGGGTGGCAGTTCCTGACGGTGCGCGAGTACGCCGAGCCGATCGAGCGCGCCCAGTTCGCGGTCCGCTCCCGCCGGCTGTCGCCCGCGGCGCTCGAGACCCTCGCCATCATCGCCTACCGCCAGCCGGTGGGGCGGATCGAGATCGAAGAGATCCGCGGGGTCGACTCGGGTGCCGTGCTCGACAAGCTCGTGGAGCGGGGCCTCATCGAGGTCGTGACGCGGGGCGACGGCCTGGGGCGGCCGCTCTTGTACGGCACGACGCCGCAGTTCCTGGAGATTCTGGGGCTGCGCGAGCTGGACGAGCTGCCGCGCCTGGAAGAGCTGTCCGTTGCCCTCCGGCCCCCGGCGCCCTCCGAACCCGAATGACGGCGATGCGCCTGCAGCGCGCTCTGGCGCGCGCGGGCGTCACGTCGCGGCGCAAGGCGGAGGACCTGATCCGGGCGGGGCGCGTCCAGGTCGACGGCGCGCCCGCCACGCTCGGAATGAGCGTCGATCCCCTGCGGCAGCGCGTGACGGTGGACGGGCGGGCGGTGCGGCCGGTCGCCACCGCCTGGCTCGCCCTCAACAAGCCGATCGGCTACGTCGTGAGCCGCGGCGACCCCGCGGGCCGCAAGACGGTCTTCGACCTCCTCCCCAAGGTGCCGGGTCTCACGTACGTTGGACGCCTGGATGTGATGACTTCCGGCCTCCTGCTGCTCACGACGGACGGGGCGGCGGCCCACCGCCTCACGCATCCGCGCTTCGCCGTGTCGCGCACCTATCGGCTCGGTGCACACGGGCTCGACGCACGGGCGGTCCAGAGTGCCCTGAAGCGGCCCGTGGTCATCGACGGCCGCCCCGTGGATGTGACGGGCCTGCGCGTGCGGCCGGGCGCCGGCCGAAGCCGCGGCGTCGAGATCGAGCTCACCCTCGCCGAAGGGCGCCACCGCATCGTGCGCCGGCTGGCGGAGGCGGTTGGCCTCAAGGTGGAGTGGCTGCATCGGGTCGCCTACGGCCCCGTGCGGCTCGGGTCCCTCCCGGAGGCGCGCTACCGCACGCTCACGCCCCGCGAGGTCGCGGTGATCGAGCGCGACGCCCCGCCGCACCGCCATATTCTCTCGCATGGCCAGCGACACGCCCGGCGTTGAGCGCGCCCTGGGGGCGATCGGTACGACGTTCCGGCTGGCGCGCCTCTATCCGCCCACGCATCCGGCCGTGATGGAGGCGCTGCGGCAGGTCACGGTGGCCCTGCCGGCGCTGGCTGCCGCCGGAACGCTGGAGTTGAAGGTCGGGGCGACCGGGCTCCACTGGGCCGGCCAGCAACTGCTGCCGCGCAACGCGCAGCTGGCGGAGCTCGCGGGCCTCCTGTACGCCCGCGGCGTCCGCGGTATCAAGGTCGGCCCAGGGGCGGCGGCGGAGCACATCCTCGCGGTGTTCGGCGTCGCGACCGGCGCGGTGCAGCCCGACGACGCGGCGCTGGGCCAGATCTCTCTGGGTCTGGGCCGCCGCACCCAACGGTTGTCGAGCGCGACGCCCGCGCTGGGCGGTGCCGCCATCGATCTTGCGGCGCCCCCCCCACCCCCCACCCCCTCACCGGCCACGGGGGGGCGGACCGTAGGGTTACCGCCCGCGTCCCGGGGGGGGAACGCCGCCACGCGCCGCGCCACCGCGGCGTTCCGGCCGGATGTGGTGCCTGTGGACGTACAGGTGAAGCGCGCGATCACTGCGCTCAAGGCCGACGGGGTCGACGCGCAGCGGGCTGCCGTGGAGCAGCTGCAGGCGCTCGCGCCCAGCCTGCTGGGCTTGCGGGATCTGATCGTCGTGGCGGAGGCGATCGCGGCGCTCGACGGCTTGCTCCATGTCGTCCACGACGCGGATCTCATCGCCGGCATCGGGGCCGTGGCCGGGACGCTCGCCGACCAGGCGACCGTGGAGCGGATGGTCGGGCGGCTGCGCGAGCCGCGGGTCTCCCCGGTCGAGCGCGAGGCCCTGGTGGGCGCGCTCGGCGCGCTGGCGTCGCTCTCCGTCGAGCCGGTGGTCCACGCATACGTCGGAGCGCCGGTGGATCAGCGGGAGGCCTATCGCGCCGTGATCCGACGGGCCGGGGAGCGGGCGCTGGAATGGCTCCAGGGCAGGCTGGCCGACCGGGACAGCGCCATCGTAGCGGCCGCCGCCGAGCTGGTGGGACTGACGGGCAGCCCCCAGGCGGTGGCCCTCCTGATCCCGCTGCTGCGCGAGCCGTCGGAGTTCGTGCGCGAGGCGGCCGTCACGGGGTTGGCCGAGATCGGCGGCCGGGAGATCTGCCGGCCGGTGATGCCGGCGCTGAAAGACGAGAGCGTGGGGGTGCGCGCCGCGGCGGCGCGCGCCATCGCGGTGGGGGGGGACCCCGCCGCCACCACGGTGCTCGTGCGCCGTGTGGAGCAGGAAACGGACGAGGGGGTAGTGGCAGAGCTGCTCCGCGCAATCGGCCGCCTCGGCGCGAAGGAAGCGCTGACGGTATTGGCCCGTTTCGCCGAGCCCGGCGGCATGCTCAAACGCCGCTCGCCGACGGCGCGGGCCGCAGCGGTCGAGGGGCTGGCCCGGCTGACGGGTCCCGAAGCGCGGGGACTTCTGGAACTCTACTCGCATGACAAGGAGCCGGCCGTGCGCAAAGCAGCCATGGCGGGGTTGGCGGTGCGATGACCGCCCGGGCGAAGGACACCAGCGACGCCGCGCTGGCGCAGACCATCCGGCGCGAAGTGGCGAAACGCGTCGTCAGTCAAGAGATGATGGTCGAGCGCCTGCTGATCGGCCTGCTGACCGGCGGACACATCCTGCTCGAGGGGGTGCCCGGGCTCGCCAAGACGCTCGTCGTGCGCACCATCGCGGAGTGCCTGCGGATCTCGTTCTCGCGGATCCAGTTCACCCCCGACTTGCTGCCCGCGGACGTGATCGGCACGATGGTGTACGATCAGCGCTCGCAGGAGTTCTATCCCAAGAAGGGCCCGCTGTTCGCGAACCTGGTGCTCGCCGACGAGATCAACCGCGCTCCGGCCAAGGTCCAGTCGGCCTTGCTCGAGGCGATGCAGGAGAAGCAGGTCACGATCGGGGGCGAGACCTTCTACCTCGGCGAGCCGTTCCTCGTGCTCGCCACCCAGAACCCCATCGAGCAGGAGGGCACCTATCCCCTCCCCGAGGCCCAGCTCGACCGATTCATGCTGAAGGTGCGCGTCGGGTATCCGTCGCGCGACGCCGAGAAGGAGATCGTGGCGCGCATGGCCTCCGGTCGTCCCATCGAGGTGCAACGGGTGGCGCAGGCGGAGGACATCCTCGCCGCGCGGAGCGCGATCGCCGAGCTGTTCATGGACCAGAAGGTGGTGGATTACGCCGTGGACGTGGTGCGCGCGACGCGCGAGCCGCAGGCGGTCGGGTTGTCGGAGCTTAAGCCCCTCATCGCCTTCGGGGCGTCGCCGCGGGCGTCGATCTATCTCGCGCAGGCAGCGCGCGCGCACGCGTACCTGCGGGGCCGGTCGTACGTGGTGCCGGAGGACGTCAAAGCGATCGCCTTCGATGTGTTGCGGCACCGCGTGCTGCTCACGTTCGAAGCGGAGGCTGAAGACATGGAGGCCGATCGGGTGATCGCGAAGGTGTTGGAGGCCGTGGACGTGCCGTGACGTACGCAGGAGAAGAGCGTCGGCGGGCCGAGACCTCCCCGGTCCAGGCGCGCCGGCGCACCGTCACCCCCGAAGTCCTCCGGCAGGTCAAGGGGATCGAGCTCCGCACCCGCGCTCTCGTTACCTCGCTGTTCACGGGGGAGTACCGCTCGGTGTTCCGCGGCCAGGGCATCGAGTTCGCGGAGGTGCGGGCCTACCAGCACGGCGACGACTTCCGCGCGATCGATTGGAACGTCTCGGCGCGGATGGGCCATCCCTTCGTGAAGACCTTCATGGAGGAGCGCGAGCTCACCCTCCTGCTCGTCGTGGACCAGTCGGGCTCGCTGCAGTTCGGCCGCCCGCACACCAAGGCGGGGCTCGCCGTCGAGGTGGCCGCGGTGCTGGCGCTCGCCGCCGCGCGCCACAGCGACCGCGTGGGCGCGCTGATGTTCGCCGACAAGGTGGAGTTCGTGGTGCGCCCCGCCAAGGGGCGGCCGCACGCGTTGCGCGTCATTCGGGACCTGATCGCCTTTAGCCCCCGCGGCCGGGGGACCAACCTCGCGGAGGCGCTTCGCTACGCTATGCGGCTGCTGCATCACCGCTCGATCGTCGCCGTGCTGTCGGACTTCCGGGCCGAGGCATGGGAAGATCCGCTCGCCCGTCTCGCCGCAGCGCACGACGTGGTGGCCATCACGATCGACGACCCGCGCGAGCGCAACCTTCCCGACGCAGGGTGGGTGGACCTCCAAGATGCCGAGACGGGGCGGCGCATTCTCGTCGACTCGAGCTACGGGCCGGCGCACACCCGGTTCCGCGTGGCGGCCGAGCGGCAGCTCCAGGAGCGCTCCCGCAAGCTGCTACAGGCGGGTGTGGATCGCGTGCAGCTGCAGACGCACCTGCCATACGGCGTCGCGCTGCGCCGCGCGTTCGCGGAACGGGCGCGACGGCTGAAGCGATGAGAGACGCCGGTTACCGGACGCCACGATGCCACGTTGCACGGGGCGCGGCGAGACTCGGTGTGTTGCTGGTCCTGGCCGTCGTGCCGTCGTGGCGTCGTGTGGTGGGGCAGAGCGGTGTGGGGGAATGGCTGACCTCGCCGGCGCGACCCACCGTCGGCGACACCATCTGGCTGTCGCGGGAGGCCGTCGCGCCGCGGGGCTGGCGCCTGCGTCCGGGGAAGCTCGAGAGCACGGGGCAGGTCGAACCGCTGGGCGACGCGGCGGTGCTGCGGGCGCCCGGCGGTTGGGTGATCCGCTACCCAGTCGTCGTCTGGTCGCCCGGCGCGCATCAGGTCGCGCTGCCCCCGGTGTGGCGGCTGGCGCCGGACGGGCGCACCGATTCACTACCCGGAGGGGTCGCTTCGCTCGAGGTGCGGAGCGTGATCCCCGACAGCGTGGCACATCCGGAGCCCAAGGCCTTTCTGGGCCCCCTCCGACCCGACCGCCGTCGACCCTTCATCCCGCTGGGCGCGATCCTGGTGGCCTTGGGGCTCGGCGCGGCCGGCGTCGCTTGGCGTCGCCGGGCCCAGCGCCTCGTCCCGGCGAGTCTTCCGGTTGCCGGAGAGCCCGAGATCCCCGATACGCGGTGGCTCGTGGCGGGCGAGCCGAAGGCGGTCGCCGCCCGTGCGGCGGGGCGGTTGCGCGCCGCCATCGCGCGCGCGGAGCCGGAGGCGGCTACCGCGCTCTCGACGGCGGAATGCCTGGCGGTCCTCGAGCGGCGCATGCCGGGCGCGCCGCTGCGCCGGGTGGCGGACGTGCTGGAGCAGCTCGACCGCGTGGCGTTCGCGTCGGCGCACGGCAGCGACGTCACGGAGCTCGCGGCGCGGGCGCGCGCGCTGGTGCGGGAGCTCGCGCCGTGAGCTTCGCCCGGCCACTCGTCCTGCTGGCCCTTGCGGCGGTGCCGCTGTGGTGGTGGCTGCGGGCGCGTCGGCTGGCGCGGCTGCCCGGCACGTCGTTGAGCGACATCCGTCCCGCCGCCGGCGCGGTCGAGCGGCTCTGGATCGCCCGGCTGCCCGTGACCCTGCGCAGTGTCTGCCTGGCTGCCTGGATCGTCGCGGCGGCGGGGCCGCGCGTCGGGGCGGCCCGCGCCGAGGTGCGCAGCGAAGGCATTTCGATCGTGTTGGCGGTGGACGTCTCGAGCAGCATGCTGTCCGAGGATTTCGCGCCGTCCAACCGAATCGACGTCGCGAAGCAGACCGCCATCGACTTCGTCCGCGCGCGCACCTCGGATCGCATTGGCGTCGTGGCCTTCGCCGCGCAGGCGCTCACCCAGGTGCCGATCACCACCGACTACGCCGTGCTGGAAGAGGGCCTGCGGGGGCTCCGTATCGGGATACTCGAGGACGGGACGGCGATCGGCACCGGCATCGCCACGGCCGCGAACCGGCTGCGGCGGGCGCCCGGGAAAACCAAGGTCATCATCCTGTTGACCGACGGGGTCAACAACCGCGGCACCGTCGACCCGCGCACCGCCGCCCAGGCGGCCGCCGCGTTCGCGATCCGCATCTACACCATCGGCGTCGGCACGGAAGGCGAGGCCCCGGTGCCGACGAGCGAAGGGCCGGAGGGACTGCGGTACCAGTCGCTCCCCGTCCAAATCGACGAGCGGTTGCTCACCGAGATCGCGGCGATGACCGGCGGACGCTATTTCCGCGCGACGGACTCGGAGTCGCTGAAGCACATTTTCGCCGAGATCAACCTGCTCGAGAAGACGACGTTGCAACGGGTGATCTATCGCCGCTTCGACGAGGCCTATCGCGTGCCCCTGAGCCTCGGCTTGCTCGGCCTCGCGCTCGAGATCGTCGTCTCGGCGACGTTCGCGGTACGCGTCCCGTGATCACGTTCGACGCACCGTTCGTCCTGGCGCTGGCCCCGTTGGTGGGCGGGGGGGTGTGGTTCGGCGCCGCCTGGGCGCGCCGTGTGCGGATTCGCCGCGCGGCCCTGTGGTCGGAGGCGACCGCGGCACTCGCCCGCGCCGCTGGCCGGGGTGGGCCGACGGCGCTCTCGGTGGCGGCGTTTCTGGGCACCATCGCCCTCGCCGGCCCGCGCTGGGGGCGGGAGACCGTCGTGACGGAGAGCCGGGGCTTGAACCTCGTCATCGCGGTGGACATCTCCCGCTCCATGCTCGCCGAGGACACGCGCCCGAGCCGGCTGGGGCGCGCGCTGCGCGAGGCGCGGCGCTTGGTGCAGGACTTGGAGGGCGACCGCATCGGCCTCGTCGCTTTCGCCGGCTCGAGCTACATCCTCTCGCCGCTCTCCGTCGACGGCTCGGCGCTGACGCTGTACCTCGACGCCCTCGACCCCGACGTCGCGTCGGAGGGAGGCACAGCCTTGGCGCCGGCCCTGCGGCAAGGGGGAGAGCTGTTGCGCGCGGGGACGGACCTCGCGGACCGCGTGCTCGTCGTCTTCACCGACGGAGAGGCACAGGACTCACTGGCCGGCGTCCTGGCCCAAGCGCGCCGCGTCGCCGCGGCCGGCGTGCATGTGATCCTCGTCGCCGAGGGCGAGCGCGGGCCGGCACGCATCCCCGTGCGGGACGGGCAGGGCGCGCTGCAGGGCTACCAGAAGGATGACGACGGCACGACCGTCGAGACGGCGCGCCGCGACGACGTGCTCGCCGCGGTCGCGGACGCGGCGCAGGGCGCCCAGGTCGCCGCCGACCTTCCCGACCAGGCCGGGGCCGTGCGGGACCTGGTCGCCTCCTACAAGCGGGCGCGGGCAAGCGAGGCGCATACCGAGCGCGGCCGGCCGCGGGCATGGTTGCCCGTGCTGTGCGCCGTCGCTCTCCTCATCGGGCAGGCGGGGCTGCGGCGCACCGCCGCCCTGCTCGGCCTCGCCCTGCTCGCAGGCGCCGTTCCGGCGCGCGGCCAGGACTCGAGTCGCCTGCGCAGCGCCGCCGAGCGAGCGTGGGACCGAGGTGAGCTGGAGCGCGCGCGCGTGGCCTATCAACAGGAGCTGAGCGGTCACCAGGCGAACGACACGGCATGGTACAACGCCGGTGTCGCGGCGCTCGCCGCAGGCGACCACGCGGCCGCGCGCACGGCGCTCGCGCACGCGGCCACGTCATTCGACCCCGACATCCGATTCCGCGCCCTCTACGACCTCGGGGTCCTCGCGTTGCGCGCGGCCGACGCCGACAGCACGCACCGGGAAGCCCACCTTGCCGACGCCGACCGGGCCTGCCGGGAGGCCCTGCTGCTGCGGCCCCGCAACCCCGCGGCGAAGTGGAATCTCGAGCTCGCCGTGCGGCGCCGCCGCGGTGGCAGCGGGGGCGCGAGCAACACGCCTCCGCCCGCGGGAAGTGGTGGGGGAAGCGGGGGACCGTCGGGCGGCGGTGGTGGGGGGGGCGGGTCCGCCGGGGTGGGGGAACAAGGGGGTGGCGGGTTGACGCAGGCCCAGGCCGACCGCGTGCTGGCCTCCATCGGCCAGGAAGAGCTGCGCACCCGGCGCGAGCGCACCGGTCGCAGCCGTCGCGCGGGGGAGCCCGGGGTGAAGGACTGGTGATCGCGGCGCTCTGGGTGATCGCCCTGGCGCAGGGAGGCGCGCCCGTCGTCACCGCGAGCGTGGATCGCACGCGGCTCGGCGTGGGCGACGCGCTGGTCCTCACGATCCGCGCGCGCACGCGCTCCCCGCAGCCGCTGAAATTCACGCTCCCGGCGCTGCCGGGCTTCGCGATCATCGCCACGCACGAGGTGAGCGATGTTTCGCTGGCCGGCGGAGTCGGAGCTGCGATGCGCACCACGGTGCGGCAGCTGACGCTGCGTGCGGAGCGTGCGGGGACGCTCGTCATCGGACCGGTGCGCGTGCAGCAGGGGACGAAGGTGTTCGCGACCCGGGCGATCTCGGTGACGGCGGACAGCGCTACGGGCCCGGTCGCGGCCCTCAGTCCCGCGGCGCGCGGACTGCTCGACGCCGCGCCGGTCCCCCCGCCCGCTAACGCGCCCCCCCTCCCCCCCCCTTCGTCCGCCGCGCCGAGCGGCGACGAGGTCGCGCTCACCGTGCTGTTGCCCGGGGACACGGTCCTCGTCGGTCAACAGCTCGACCTCGTCGTCGCCGCGTGGTTCCCCCGCGACCTGCGTCTGCGACTGCGTGGCCCTCCCCGCCTGACGCTCGCGACGCCGCCCGGCGTGTGGTCCTATCCGGCCGAGCGACCGCAGGAGCCGGTCGCGGCGCGTCTGGTGCGCGGGCGCTGGATGGACGTGTACGTGTTGCACCAGATCCTGTTCCCACTCGAGGCCGCGCCGCTCGTGATCCCGCCGGCCTCGGTCGAGTACGGGGTCCCCGTCTCGTTCTCGATCTTCAGTCGTGAGGAGCGGTATGCGCTGCACAGCGATTCGGTGGCGCTTACGGTGCTGCCGCCGCCGGCCGCCGGCCGGCCCGGCGACGACCGCCAGGTGGCAGGCGAGGGGCTCACGCTCGCGCTGTCCGTCACGCCGGCGGAGACGCGCGTGGGGGAGCCGATCACGGTCCTGGCGACGGTGAGCGGCATCGGGAACGCGGCGCTCTGGCCGGAGCCGGTGCTCCGGTGGCCCGCCGGCTTCCGCGCTTATCAGGCCGAAACGAACACGGCCATCGAGCCGCAGGGCGGCCTCGTCGCCGGGAGCAAGGCGTTCAGCTATCTCGTCGTACCCGATTCGGCCGGGACGTTCGTGCTTCCCGAAGTCCGCTATCCGTACTACGACGTCGCGGCAGGAAGCTATGCCGTGGCGCGGGCAGCCCCTCAGACCCTCGCCGTGCAGCCGGGCCCGGAGCCTCGCGCCGCGCGCGCGCTGCCGCCCCTGCTGGCGAGTGAAGGAGAGCAGTGGCCGGACGCGGTCGCGCGCGAGCTCGGGGGATGGGGTTGGGCGGCCCTCCTGCTCGGGCCCCCCCTCGTGGCTGGATGGCAGCTGCGCCGCCGTGGCCGCGAGCGGGTAGCGCCCCCTGTCGGGTCTTCGGCACCATCCCATCTGGGCCGGCTGGAGCGCGCCTTCCATACGCTCCTCGCCAGCCACGTCTCCGACCTGGCGACGCGCGACGGCGACGGCCTGGCCCGCGCGCTGCGGGCAGCCGGGATCGAGCGCGCGGTGGCGGACCACGTCATGCGGCTGCGGGATCGCCTGCGCGCGGCCCGCTACGGGCCTCAGGGGTTGGGGGACGCCGCCGAGCTCGCGGCGGAGCTGGAGCAGGTGTTGCAGGTGCTGGGTGCCGAGCCCAGGGGGGGGGGCGCCGGGCTCGGTCGGCGGCGCATCATGGCCGCACTGCTCTGGTGCGGGCTCGTCGCGTCGCGCGGGGGCGTCGCACAGGCACCCGCCGCCTCCCCCGGGGCTGAGGCGCTGTATGAGGCGGGGGCGCTGCGCGCGGCGGCCGATTCCTTCGCGGAGCGGGCCGCTCAGGCGCCGGGGACGGCCGCGCACTGGTACAACCTCGGGGCCACACTGTATCGCGCCGGCGCTGACGGCAAGGCGGTCGCGGCGTGGACCATCGCGCTCCGCCTCGCCCCCCGCGACCGTGTCATCCAGCGCGCGCGCGCGCTCCTGCCGCTCCCCGATCCCGCGAGCGACGCGTTGCTCGCCGTGGGCCCCGCGACGCCGGCGGAGTGGGCGCTGGCCGCCGCCCTCGGCTGGATGGCGCTCTGGGTCGCGGTCCTGGCCCGGCGGCGGCGCCTGACGATCGGCGTCCTCGCCGGCCTCGCGGCCGCGGCCGCGACCCTCGGGGCGCTCGAACGGCGGCGCCGCGACCGGCCCCTCGCGGTCGTCGTCACCGCCGCCAGCGCGATCCGCGTCGCCCCGTACGGCAGCGCCACCGCCACCACCACGCTCGACGCCGGCGCCGCGCTCGAGGTCGCCGGCCGGTACGGGCGCTGGCTCGAAGTGCGTCGCCGCGATGGCGTGCGCGGCTGGGTCCTCGACTCGGACGTCGTGCGCCTGTGACCTCGAAGATCGCGGTCCTGCCGGCCCAAGTCGCGGACCAGATCGCGGCGGGAGAGGTCGTCGAGCGGCCGGCGTCGGTCGTGAAGGAGCTGGTGGAGAACGCGCTCGACGCGGGGGCCCGCGCCGTCCGGGTCGCGATCGAGGACGGGGGGCGGACGCTGATCCGGGTGAGCGACGACGGCGAAGGCATGAGCCGCGCCGATGCCGAGCTCGCGCTCAGCCGGCATGCGACGAGCAAGATCCGCTCCGCGGCGGACCTGATCGGCGTCGCCACGTTCGGATTTCGCGGCGAAGCGCTGCCCGCGATCGCTTCAGTGGCGCGCTGCGACCTCGAAACGTCTCCCGACGGCCGGACCGGCTGCCGGCTCCGGGTCGTCGGCGGCAAGGTCGAGTCGGTGGAAGACGCGGTGCGGCAACGCGGCACCACGGTCACCGTGCGGGCGTTGTTCTTCAACACGCCGGCGCGCCGCAAATTCCTGCGTGCCCAGGCGACGGAAACGCGCGCCGTCGTGGACGCGGTCACCGTGCTCGCCCTCACGCGGCCCGACGTCGCATTCACGTTGTCGAGTGATGACCGGGTGCTGCTCGACGCGCCGCCCGCCACGGCCCCGATCGACCGTGTGGCCGCCCTCTGGAGTCGGGCCTTCGCCGACACGCTGCTCCCCATGGCCCACCGCGAGGGACCGCTCCAGGTAGCGGGGTTCGCCCAGCGGCCTGCCCAGGCGAAGCCGGCGGGCCGCAAGGCCCATGTGTTCGTGCATGGGCGCCCGATCCGCGACCCCTTCCTGCTGCGCGCAGCGGAGGCAGGATACCGCTCGACGATCGCGCCCGGCGACCGGCCGTCGCTGCTCCTGTTTCTCGAGCTCCCGGGCGACGCCGTGGACGTCAACGTGCACCCTGCCAAGCTCGAGGTCCGCTTCCGCGACCGGTTCTTCGTCGAGCGGGTGGTCGAGGAGACGGTGCGGCGGGCGCTCGCGCCCCTCACCGCCGCCACCCCCCTCGGTGTCGGGTCCCAGGTGCTGGGTGTTGGGGGTGCGTGGACCGGCAGCGGCGCAGCACAGGACCTCTTCCCCGCCGACTCCCTGACACCCGGCACCGGACACCCGACACCGCCTTCGCTGCTCCAGGTTTTCGACACCTACATCGTCTTCCAGAGCGACTCAGGCGTCGCCATCGTGGACCAGCATTCGGCCCACGAGCGTATCCTGTACGAGGGCGTGATGCGCCAGCTGTCGGGCGACGGGGCCCCCGCGCAGCGACTGCTCCTCCCGCTCACGCTTGAATTCACGCCGCCCGAGCTCGACGCGATCGACCAGCACCGCCCATTGCTGCAGCGGGTCGGCTACGAGATCGAGCCGTTCTCGGGGCGCACCATCGTCGTTCACACGGCGCCCAACCCACATCCGCGGTTCGACGCGGCGCGCTGTCTCCAGGAGCTCGTCGCCGACTTGGCAGGGGGGCGCTTCGGCGCTTGGACCAACCGACTGGAGCGCTTCGCGGCGACCTTCGCCTGCCGCGCCGCGATCAAGGCCGGCCAACGGCTCGACCCCGGCGAGATGGGCGAGCTCGTGGCCCGGCTCCTCACGACGACCCTCCCCGCGCACGACGTCCACGGCCGCCCGACGATTGTGCAACTGCCGAAGGATGAGCTCGAAAGACGATTCGGGAGGGCGTAACCGGCGGTCGGGCGGTCGGGCGGTCGGACGGTCACGCGATTCAGATGCCTGACCGCCCAGTCGTGCCGGTGTTGGTCGGCCCCACGGGCGTGGGGAAGACGGCCATTGCCCTCGCGCTCGGGGAGCTCCGGCCCGTAACGGTGATCTCTGCCGACGCGCGGCAGGTGTACCGGCACCTCGACATCGGCACGGCGAAGCCCCCGCCTGAGGTGCGGGCCATAGTGCCGCATTGCGGAGTCGACGTGATCGAGCCCGGGGAGCGCTACAGCGCCGGCCGCTTCGCGCGCGAGGCGGCGGTCTGGCTCGGGGAGGCGCGGGCCGCCGGCCGGGAGCCGCTGGTCGTGGGGGGAACGGGATTCTACGTGCGGGCCCTGGCGGACGGGTTGTTTCGCGAGCCGCCGCTCGATCCCGCGCCGCGCGAGCGGCTGCGGGGGTGGCTCGCGCGCCTGGCGCCGGCCGTCGCGGCCGCTTGGTCGGCGCGCCTCGACCGCGGGTTTGCGGGCGGGGGCCGCCAGCGGGCGGCACGCGCGATCGAGGTGGCGCTCCTGACCGGCCGGTCGCTCTCCTGGTGGCAGCGCGAGGCGCGACAGAGCGGCGCGATGCGCCCGTGGTACATTCACGTGACGCTGCCGCGCGAAAGCCTGCGACGGCGGATCGCCGAGCGCGTCGATCGCATGCTCGCCGCGGGACTCATCGCCGAGGTGGAGGCACTGCTCGCGCGGGGCGTCGCCCCTCAGGCGCCCGGCCTCGACGGCGTCGGCTACCGAGAGGTGGTCGCGATGCTGCGCGGGGAGCTGTCCGTGGGCGCGCTCCGTGACGCCATCGTCGTGGCCACCCGGCGCTACGCGAAGCGGCAGGAGACGTGGTTTCGAAATCAACTGAGACGTCAGCCATCAGCTGTCAGCCGTCAGCTTGACGACGTCTGGCTGCTCGACGCGACGCAGAGTCCGGAATGCCTGGCCGAACAAATCCTGGAACGCTGGCACGCCGTCGTTGGCTGACGGCTGAAAGCTGAAGGCTGAGAGCCCATGCGCATCGGCATCACCTGCTATCCGACGTACGGCGGCTCCGGGGCGGTCGCGACCGAGCTCGGTCTCGACCTCGCGCGACGCGGGCACGAAGTGCACTTCATCTCCTACGCGAGCCCCTTCCGGCTGCGGGGCTTCGCGGAGCGCGTGACCTTCCACGAGGTGGTGACCGCGGACTACCCGCTCTTCGAGCACTCGCCATACGCCCTGGCCCTGGCCGTGAAGCAGCACGAGGTGGCGCTGCGCGAACACCTCGAGGTCATGCACGTGCACTACGCCATCCCCCACGCCGCCACGGCGTGGCTGGCGAAGCAGATGCTGCGGCCCGAGCGGGACCTCAAAGTAGTCACCACGCTGCACGGCACCGACATCACGCTCGTGGGGCAGGATCCGTCGTACTACACGCTCACGAAGTTCTCCATCGAGCAGTCGGACGCCGTCACGGCCGTGTCGACCTACCTGCGGGACGAGACGTACCGCGCCTTCGGATGCGTCGACTGCGACGTCCGGGTCATCCCGAATTTCGTCTCGCAGGCCGAGTACCACCCGCCGCGCGACGGCTCGTGCCGCGGCTCGCTCGCGCCGGCGGCCCACAAGATATTGATCCATGTCTCGAACTTCCGTCCCGTGAAGCGGGTCCGCGACGTCGTCGCGATCTTTGCCGCGGTCAGGAAGGCGATCCCCGCGACCCTGATCCTGGTCGGGGACGGGCCCGACCGGGATGCCGTGGAGCAGGAAAGCGATCGACTGAGACTGGGCAGCGATGTGCGCTTCTTCGGCAAGGTGGACCAGGTCGGAGACCTGCTGCGGGGTAGCGACCTGTTCCTCCTGCCCTCCGAGACCGAGTCGTTCGGGCTGGCGGCTCTGGAAGCGATGGCGTGCGGCGTGCCCGTCGTGGCGTCCGCGGTGGGGGGCCTGCCCGAGGTGGTCGGCGACGGGGACTCCGGGATCCTGGCTCCGCCGGGCGCGGTCGATGTCATGGCGAGGGAGGCGCTTGCCATTCTCACGGACCCGGCGCGCCACGCGCGCATGCGGACGGCGGCCGCCGCCCGGGCGCGGGACTTCTCGAGCGAGCAGGTGGTGCCGCTGTACGAGGCGCTTTACGGGGAAGTGCTGGGTGCGTGAGGTCCTGCGGCTCACGCACGCGCCCGCGCCACTCGTCGGCCCGCTGGGTGTGGCGGCGGGAGCGGCCATCGCGCTCGGCAGCCTCGCCCTGCCGCCCCTCGCCGCCTGGGCCGCGCTCGCCAGTCTCGCGTTCAGCGCCGCGGGGCTCGTGCTGGCGCGCCGCAGAGAAGGCCCGGCTCCCCAGGGCACGGCGGATTTCCTGGTGTTCGCGGGCGCGGTTGTGGGCGTCGGCGCCGCCATGCTCGTGGGGGGGCCGGCGCTCGCGGTCGGCCTCGCCGGCTGTGCCGCCCTCGCCGCGCTGCCGGCCGCCGGGCGGCGCGGGGTAGCCGCGAGCGTCGTGGCCGCGCTCGTCGCGACGCTGCCGCTCGCGTACGGCGCGCTGGCCGTGGGGCGGCCCGTCGATGGCTTGGTGCCGTGGTTGTTGGCCAGCTGGCTGCAGCTGGTGCGGGCGCTTGTGGAACAGGTCACCGCCGGGCGCCGCGGCCCCGGGCTCGTCATCGCTCTGGCAATCGGCTTCGTGCCGGCGAGCATCCTGCTCCCGGCGCGCGCGGGATACGGCGGTGCGTACTTCCTGATTGCGCTGTTCGCGCAGCTCATGGTGCTCGTCGTGGCAACCCGGCTGATCGTCGGCCGGGGGGCCGGGGAGGGCGGGGCAGGCCGGGTGAGCCTGCTGCTCCAGGGCGCGATGCTCCTAGGCGTGGTCGCCCTCGTCGCGGGGCGGGTGAGCTGAGGCCGTGGTACCCCCTCCCGGAGCGCTCGACGGCGTGCCCGCGCACCTGCTCGCGCGCCGCTGGGGGGTGCCCCGAGCAGTGATCTTCCCGACCCTCACGTCCAGTCTGGACGCGGTGCACGAGCTGGGCGCCGCGGGCGCGCCGCACGGCACGACCGTCGTCGCCGAGGAGCAGACGGCGGGTCGGGGCCGCGACGGCCGCACTTGGCGCTCGCCCCATGGTGGTGTGTGGCTGGGTGTGCTGTTGCGTCCGGCGCGGGCGGATGTCGGCACGCTCTCGATCCGAACGGGGCTGGTCGTCGCGGACGCGGTGGACGAGGTGTTGGGCGGCGAGGGACCTCGGGCGCGCCTGAAATGGCCCAACGACGTCCTGCTGGAGGATCGCAAGGTGGCGGGCGTGCTGTGTGAGGGTCGCTGGCAGGGTGACGGGCTCCAGTGGTTGGCGCTGGGGGTGGGCGTGAACGTGTGCAATGAGATTCCCGCCGACCTCGCCCGGGGCGCGGCGGCGCTGTACGAGTTCCGTCCCGGTGTGCGGCGGGTCGACCTGCTCGATCGGCTGGTGCCCGGCGTCGCGGCGGTCACCGCCGGTGGTCTCATCCTCAACGAGGCCGAGGGCCAGGCGTTCTCCGAGCGCGACTGGCTGCGTGCACGAACCCTGAAAGCGCCGGTCCCCGGCCGAGCCATCGGCATCCGAGCCGACGGTGCCCTCCTCGTGCACGACGGTGCCGGCACGGTTGCGGTTCGCGAGGGGCATGTCGAGCTTGCCTGAGTCGCGTGGCGGCTGCTGCGGCCGCCGTCTATCTTAGCCGCCGATGCTGCTCGCCCTCGACATCGGCAACACCGAAACGACGCTCGGCTTGTTCCAGGGAGAGCGGCTCACGGCTCACTGGCGTCTCACCACCACACCGCACCGTACGCCGGACGAGTGGGCGGCGGCCATCACGGCGTACCTCACACAGGCAGGTCACTCGACGCAGGAGGTGCGGGCGGCGATCGTCGCGTCGGTAGTGCCGCAGGTGACGCAGGGGGTGAGCGAGGCCGTGGAGCGCGCGACGACCGTCCGTCCCCAGGTGGTGGATGCCCGCTCCCGGCTGCCGATCCGGCTCGACGTGGACGAGCCGCTCACCGTGGGAGCGGACCGCATCGTCAACACCCTGGCCGCCTCGCAGCTGTTTCGCCGCGATACCATCGTCGTGGACTTCGGTACGGCCACGACGTTCGACTGCATCACGGGTGACGGACGCTTCATCGGCGGCGTGATCATGCCCGGCGTCCGGACCGCCTCCGACGACCTGGTGCGCAAGACCGCCAAGCTGCCGGCCACGGAGCTCTTCCCTCCGGAGCGGGTGATCGGCCGGCGGACGGAAGACTGCATCCGCTCCGGCGTGCTGTGGGGTGCCGCGGACGCGGTGGATGGCTTGGTGCGCCGCATCCGCGCCGAGTGGCCGGGTAGCGGCACGGCCCCCCCTCCCTCCCCACCGCAGGCGATCGCGACGGGTGGCCTCGCCCAGCTGATCGTCCCACTGACGCGCGAGATCGCCTCCGTGCATCCCGACCTCACGCTGACGGGGCTGCGCCTCGCGGCGACGGCGCTCGGGCTCGCCTGGTGAGCGACGCCCGCACGCTCAACGCCTGGCGACGCTGGGGCTACCAGCTGCTGCCGGGCGACCTGTTCTCGTACCTCCTGCACCTGCGTCCCGCCGAGTGGCCGATCATGGCGGGACATACGGTGCTCGGATACGTGCTCGCCGCACGCATCTCCGGCGTGGTGCGCGGTGCGGGGTTGCCTCAAGCGCTCTTCGCCCTCGCGGTGTGGGTCATCTGTCTCAATGGGGGCACTCTCGCGATCAACAGCGTGTTCGACCGCGACGAGGGGGACATCGGGTACCTGATCGCCCCGCCGCGGTTGCCCCGACACCTGCTCGCCTTCAGCCTCGCGCTGCTCGCGGGCGGCCAGCTGCTGGCGCTTGGCCTGCCGCGCGCCTTCCAGCTCGATTACGCGGTGTGCTTCGCCCTGTCCATCGTGTACTCGGTGCCGCCGTTTCGCTACAAGGCGGTGGCGGGCGTCGATTGGGTGATCAACATGTGGGGCTTCGGGACGCTCACGCCGTTCGCGGGGTGGGCGGCGACCGGGCGGCCGCTCGATGTCGGGCATGCTCTGATTCTGCTCGGCTTCTGCCCGCTGTTCGGCGGGCTCTATCCGCTCACGCAGCTGTATCAATTCGAGGAAGACCGGCGCCGTGGAGATCGCACCTTTGCGCTGATCGTCGGTATGAGAGCGAGCCTGGCGCTGGCGATCGGCTGTACCGTGCTTGCGTTCGGTGTGTTTGCGTGGGCCGCTCTCTCGCTCCGCGCCGGCGCGTGGGCGATCGCGCTGGCCGTGCCACTCGCTGCCTGGCTTGGTACCCTGGTGCCCTGGTATCGGGGGCGCGCGGCATGGACGCCGCGGGACCACCAGCGCGGCATGTACCGGGCGCTCGGCGCCTGGGCGGTCACCGACCTCGCGGTCCTGCTGGTGTTTGCCCGCTGAGAGCGGCGCTGTAGATTTCGCCATCATCCTCCATCAGGAGTGCTTTCGAGCATGTCGGCCACTGTGGCACCCGCTACGACTGATCGCTCGGACTTCCGTACGGTCCTGACCGGCGGTACGAAAGTCGGGCTGGGAACGGCTGCGGCGGTGGTGGCGTACCTCGCGGTCGCGAAGTACCTCCCCGCAGCCGGTCTGTGGGGCGTGGTGGAGGCGCTGATCGTTCTGGCGGCGGGGACTGCGGCGGCCTTCCTGCCCGGTCTCTGGTGCGTGGCGCGGAGTGTCGAAGGCATCGCCGGTGCGGCAGCGATGGGATTGTGGGGCACGGTCGTTTTCTCCGCGGTGGACATCGTGCTCCTGCGGCCGCTCAAGGCCTACCCCTGGACGTGGGACGCGGTGGGCGGCGGCACGACCTGGTGGTACCTGCCAATGTGGTGGATCCTCGGCACGTTCCTCGCGTGGATGGGGGGCACGCGCTTGGCGCTGCGCGCCGCCCGGGGTGATGCCGCGATCGCACCCGCCGCCGCGCCGGTGCTGATCGGGGCGGTCGTCCTCGCGACGGTCGCGAAGGTCTCGGGACTGGCGGTCGTGTTGCCGGTCGCCGCAGGCGCTGGCTTTGCCGTTACCCTGCTGGCGCTCGTCATCATCGCCCTCGCCCGCGCCCCCCGGACGTAGCCGGGCAGGGGAGGGGAGAGCGACGTGCCCCGCTGGCTGGCTCACTTGCTCGTCGTCTGCGGATGGCTCCTCACGCCGATCCTGGCGTGGGGAGCTTCGTATGTCGGGCTGTGGATCGGCGCGACCGTCGCGCTGCGCTTCGCCCAGCCGATCGCCATGCTCGCGATGGCCGGCCTCGGTGCCGCCGTGTGCGGTCTCGCCGCGCTCGCGCTGTGGGTGCGGTTCATGCGCCGCGTCCCGCATCTGTTGTCCCACCATATGGCTCCGCGGGCCTCGGAGGAGCATCGCGCCGTTGCTGCGGCCGATTGACATCCTGCGGCTGGCGCTGCCCGCGCTGCTGCCCGCGGCGCTCGCCGCCCAGACCCAGGAGCTCGATCTACACGTCGGGCGCTGGTACGGGGACAATCGCGCCCACACGTACGAATTCCGCGCCGGCGGGCCGCTCACGGGCGCGCTCACCCACGGCTTCACCGCAGCCGTGCTCCTCAACGACTCGCTGGGGCGTCGCCGCGCCTTCTACGGGGGGGGATACGAGCTTCAGGCTTTTCGCGGCCGCGCCGGTCTGGCGCCGTACGCGCTCGCCGGCGCCGCACTCGGCCTCTCGACCGACACGTCGAAGCAGGCATTGGCGCTGCTGTGGAGCATCGGCGGGGGCGTGGAATGGCGGCCCCTGTCGCGGTTCGCCGTCGGCGTCGAGGGACGCTACCGCATCGAAGACCGTGGCCCGCGCGGCTTCTGGCGCACGAGCCCGGACTCACGCAGCGGCCTCGGCATCGCGGTAGGCCTGTCCCTCGGGATCGGAAGGAGGGAGGCAGGAGGTGGGCGCCCGACGTACGCCCCTGCCGCCTCCCCCCTTCCCCTCTCGGCTGCTGGCACGCTGTCCGGCAACAGTGGCGACGTGGTGGAGACGGCGCTCGACGTGCTGGGGACTCCCTACCAGTGGGGTGGGACCGCCGACAACGGGTTCGACTGCTCCGGGCTGATACAGTACGCCTACGCGCAGCACGGCATCCGGCTGCCGCGTCGCAGCCGCGATCAGGCCCAGGTGGGGGCCGAAGTGACGCCAGTGGTCGAAGCCCTCCGCCCGGGGGACATCCTGCTGTTTTCCATGCGCCCGGGCGCGGGGGTGACGCACGTGGGGTTGTTCGTGGCCGATGGGAAGTTCATCCACAGCGCCACCAACGGAGTGAAGATGTCGCGCCTCGATCCGCACGATCCCGAGGGCGCGTACTGGCTGGCGCGCTGGGTGGGAGTGAGACGGGTGATTCCGTGAAGCGTGGCGTCGTGGCGTCGTGTATCGTCCTGCTCAGCTCCTGCCTCGCTCACACCCATCCGGCGTCGTCTCTGCGCGGCTACCGGGTGCTGATCGAGGCCCGCGACTCGCTGAGCGACTACCTCGCGTCGGCACTGTCCCACCGGGGGTTCACGGTGGGGCGTCGCATCAAGGGTGGGAGCCACCCGACGGCGGCGCTGGTGACGTTCGTCTACACCGAGGCGGGTCCCGGGCCAGCCACTTGGTTCAACGCCCGGCTGGCCGACACACGCAGCGGCGTGGTCGTCGCGGCGGTCACCGCTCCCCTCGACTCCCTGGGGCCCACGGCGCGCGCCCGGGCGGAGAGCCTGGCCGACTCGCTGGCCGCTCGTCTGACGTCGCATCCCCCCGTTTCGCCCCCTTGACAGGCGCCGCGCAACAGTCGAGATTGCTCCCTGAGCGCGTTAGCACTCATCGCCAGCGAGTGCTAACAGAATGTGCTCTAACTAGTTAGGCCAACGCAACAAGGTGGAGGCTCTCGGATCATGGCAACGGCAACTGCATCCAAGACGAAGCTCAAGATCTTCCCGCTGGCCGACCGGGTGGCGATCAAGCCGCTCGAGGAGACCGAGACGATGAAAGGCGGTCTCTACATCCCTGACACGGCGAAGGAGAAGCCGATCCAGGGAGAGGTGATCGCGGTCGGGCCGGGGCGGCGTGAGAAGGGCGAGACCGTGCCGATGGAGCTCAAGGTCGGCGACCGCGTGGTCTACGGCAAGTACTCAGGCACGCAGGTCGAGCTGGACGGCGACGAGGTCATTTTGATCAAGGAAGCTGACGTCATTGCGAAACTCGCTTAAGGCTTAGGAGGAAACCGGAGATGGCTGCAAAGCAACTGGAGTTCAACACCGAGGCCCGCGCCCGGCTGAAGCGGGGCGTGGACCAGCTGGCGGAAGCGGTCAAAGTGACGCTCGGTCCCAAGGGTCGGAACGTCGTCATCGACAAGAAGTTCGGCAATCCGACCGTCACCAAGGACGGCGTCACGGTCGCCAAGGAGATCGAGCTCGAGGATCCGATCGAGAATATGGGCGCCCAGATGGTGAAAGAGGTGGCGACCAAGACGTCGGACCTGGCAGGCGACGGCACGACCACGGCCACCGTGCTCGCGCAGGCGATCTTCCGCGAGGGCTTGAAGTCGGTCACGGCCGGCGTGAACCCGATGTCCTTGAAGCGCGGGATCGACAAGGCGGTGGAGGCGGTCGTCGAAGAACTGAAGAAGATGTCGGTGCCGACGGCGGGTCGGAAGGAGATCGCCCAGGTCGGGACGATCTCGGCGAACAACGACAGCGAGATCGGCAAGATCATCGCCGACGCGATGGAGAAAGTCGGCAAGGACGGGGTCATCACGGTCGAAGAGGCGAAGGGGCTCGAAACCACCTATGAGACCGTCGATGGGATGCAGTTCGATCGCGGGTATCTCTCGCCCTACTTCATCACCGATCCGGAGAAGATGGAGGCGGTGCTGGAGGATGCCTACATCCTGATCCACGACAAGAAGATCTCCTCGATGAAGGACCTGCTGCCGGTGCTCGAGAAGGTGGCGCAGGCGGGCCGGCCCTTGCTGCTCGTCGCCGAGGACATCGAGGGCGAGGCACTCGCCACGCTGGTGGTCAACAAGCTCCGGGGCACGCTCAAGGTGTGCGGCGTGAAGGCTCCGGGCTTCGGGGACCGGCGCAAGGAGATGCTCCGCGACATCGCCGTCCTGACCGGCGGTCAGGTGATCTCGGAGGAAGTGGGCTTCAAGCTCGAGAACACGGTCTTGAACGACCTGGGGCAGGCGAAGCGCATCGTGATCGACAAGGACAACACGACGATCGTGGACGGCAAGGGCAAGCAGGACGGCATCCAGGGCCGGATCAATGAGATCAAGGCCTCGATCGAGAAGTCCACGTCCGATTACGACAAGGAGAAGCTGCAGGAGCGACTGGCGAAGCTGGCCGGGGGCGTGGCCGTGGTCCACGTTGGGGCCGCCACCGAGACCGAAATGAAGGAGAAGAAGGCGCGCGTGGAGGATGCGTTGCACGCGACGCGCGCGGCGGTCGAGGAGGGCATCGTCCCAGGTGGCGGGGTGGCGCTGCTGTTGTGTCAGAAGACTCTGGACAAGGTCAAAGGCAGCGAGGAGGACGAGAAGATCGGCATCGACATCGTCCGGCGGGCGCTTGAGGAGCCGATCCGCATGATCGTGCAGAACGCGGGTGCGGAGGCCTCGATCGTGGTCGGCAAGGTGAAGGAGTCGAAGGAGAAGAACTTCGGCTACAACGCCCAGACCGATACCTTTGAGGACCTCGTGGCGGCCGGCGTCATCGATCCCACGAAGGTCACGCGGACCGCGCTGCAAAACGCCGCCTCCATCGCGGGGCTGCTCCTGACGACGGAGTGCGTCGTCGTGGAGAAGAAGGAAAAGGAGAAGACTCCGCCGATGCCCGGCGGCGGCGGCATGGGCGGCATGTATTAAGGCCAGACGTGTAGACGCGTAGACGCATAGGCGGATCGGCAGGTCGAGGCGCCCCGGGGGAAGATCCCGGGGCGCTTTTCTTGGGGCCGGCGATTCCGCCTCCTCTTGACGTTCACTTGAGACGCCCGCACGATCCTGCCACGCATCCCCAGCGCAGAGGACCTCGTGAGCAGACTCCGTTTCGCTGTTTCGGTTGCCGGATTGGTCACCATCGCGAGCGCGCTCGTGCAGGCCCAGGAGCCCGACACGGTCAGCGCCTCGCAGCGAACAGGCTTGACCCTCGCACGCCTGCGGGTCGGCCAATGGGTGCGCATCCGCACCCACGGGAACGGATTCGTCGAGGGGTGGATAAGCAACTCGCCGAATCTCGTCACCCTCCGCACCGCTGACGGATCGATGATCGACGTTCCAGCCTCCGGCGTGGCCTCGCTGCGGGTGAGGCACGGCTCGCACGCGCGAACGGGCGCGCTGATCGGTGGCGCCGTGGCAGGCATCGGACTCGGCGTGTTGGCCCAGGGCTTCTCCACAGCGGAGGGAGGGTGCAACGAGCCAGGGTACGGGAGCGACTGCGGACCCGGCCCGTTCTTCGTAGGCTTCCTCGTCGGCGGCGCGGGCGGGGCGCTTGTCGGCGCGCTCATCGGCGTGGCAGTCCCGCGGTGGCAGTACCAACCCGGCTTCGTGCTCGCACGCCTGCAGGTCGGCCAGCGGGTGCGCATCCGCACCAACGGGGGCGGGGGCGGATTCGTCGAAGGGTGGATAAGCAACTCACCGAACTTCGTCACGCTCCGCACCGCTCTTGGGTCGACGATCGCAGTCCCAGCCCCCGGCGTCGACTCGCTTTGGGTGCGCGGCACGCACGCGGGGAGAGGGGCTCTGATCGGTGGCGCCGTGGCCGGAATCGGACTGGGCGCATTTCTCGCCTCCCACGTGAATCAGAACAACCCCTACAACGCCCGCAACACGGTGGCGGGCGGCCTCGGCTTGGTTGGCGGTGGCGCGGTCGGGGCCCTCGTCGGCGCGCTCATCGGCGCGGCATCCCCGAGGTGGCAGCTGCGAGTGCCGTGAGGGTCGTTACCGCGCATCGTATGCCCTCGCTATCTTGCGTCCTGTGCCTTGGGTCTCGGCCGCAGTCACCTGCCTGCTGCTCGTGGGCGCGCGCCTTCCGGCCCAGGGGTCGGGTCCCACCCACCGTCCCCGCCTCGAGGGCGACTGGCAAGCTAAGACCGATAACGGCATCCGCCACATCATGGTACGGCCCGACAGCTCGGCCCAGTTCGGCGATCAGGTGGCCCGCTGGCGCGTGGTGGGCGACAGCCTATGGCTGACGCTGGGGGACGGCGTCTGGATGGTGTACGGTCTGCGGGTGGGGAGCGAGCGGCTCACGATCTCGGGTGGCGATCTGGAGCAGCCGGTCACCCTGCGCCGCGTGGGCCCGGCCACGGCCCGCCCCGACACGCTGGCGATCCCGGCGAGCCCGCCCGACACGGCTCGGGCCTGGGACTGAGCGCTACTTCGTCAGCGCCTGCGCGCTCGCGATCCGCCAGCCGAGCGGTGTCTTCGTGAACGTCATCGCCAGCTGCGCCCGCTCTTCGCGCTGGGCGCCGCCGCCCGTCGGGACGAAGCGATACGCGGCCTGGACCGTCGCGCTGGCCGTGGTGCCGCGCACCTGCACCGTCGCCGCCGCATAGCTGGCTTCCAGCTGCGCGGCGCTCTGGAAGAAGGTCGCCCACTTGGCCGCCTCGCGCGCGGTCATCGAGGGGAAGAGCTGCCGCAGATTCGCCACCCGCTTGCTCCCGACCGCGCGCGCGAGGTCGAGCAGCAGCACCTCGATCGCGGCCTGGGCCTGGGCCGGCTGCGGGCTCGGGGGTGCGACCCCAGCCGCCACGCCGACCTGCTCGGCGTCCCGCGCCGCGAGCTTGGCCAGCGCGTAGTCCATGGCGGTGAAGAGGGATTCCGCCCGCGCCAGGGAGCTCGCGGCCCGCGCCGCCTCGGGCCGCGTCGCGAGCCCCTTGACGACGGGCGTCGCGCGCCCGAGCGCCTGCGCCGCTTCCAGCCGCAGCTGGTCCGCCTCCGCCTGCGCCCTCTTGTACTCGGCCACGGCCGCCACGTACGCGCTCGACGCGCGTGCCTGGTCTCCCGAGTGCGACGCCTGCTCGGCGGTCTGCAGCATGATCTCGGCGAGCACCACCGATCGCACGTTGTTCTTGAGCGCGCCTGCGCGCCGAGCCCGCTCCCGCGCCGCGACGGCGGAGTCGCGCAGCGCGGCCAGGGCAGGGTTCAAGGTGGGCGGCAGGGGGGGGGGGGGGGGAGCAGCGCGGGCTGGACCGAGCCGCGCGAGGCGAAGAACAGCACCAGCGCGACGGTGGCGAGCGCGGACAGCACGACGACACGCCACTTGAGGGACGTGTGGGTGATGAGCCGGAGCAGCGGCAACGGGACCGGCGTCCACCGCGGCCCCAGCCGCTCCGTGGTGTCGGAGGCACCGGAGAGCGCGGCGCGAATTCCCAGCAGGGCCTGCTGCATCTGCCGCGCCGCCTGATAGCGGTCTTCCGGTACCTTGTTGAGCGCCTTCGCGACCACGCGCTCGAGCCCCGCAGGGATCGACGGGGCCGTCGTACGCAGCGCCTTGGGATCGGTGGTGAGCACCTGGTACAGCACGCCGTGCAGCGTCTCGCCCTCGAAAGGCTTGCGGTAGCTCAGGAGCTCGTACAGCAGGCAGCCGACCGAAAACAGATCGGTGGCCGGGGTGATGGGCCCGTTCGTGACCTGCTCCGGCGCCATGTAATTGGGCGTCCCGACGATCGCTCCCGAGCCGCTGATGTCGGCGGACTGGAGGCGCGCGATCCCGAAATCCATGATCTTCACCCGACCGTCGCTGGTCAGGCGCACGTTCGACGGCTTGATGTCGCGGTGGATCACGCCGCGCTCGTGCGCGTAGGCGAGCCCTTCCAGCAGCTCGATCACGATGTCGAGCTTGCGCTCCAGGGCGAGGGGCTCGTTGTTCGCGATCACGGCGCTCACGTCGCGGCCTTCGACCAGCTCCATCGCGATGTAGAGTTGCCCTTCGTCCTCGCCCAGGTCGTAGAGCGTGACGAGGTTGGGATGCTGCAGCACACCGGCCGCGCGCCCCTCTCGCAGGAAGCGCTGGCGCGCGTCGCTGGTCTTGCCGATGCGGCTGCTGAGAAGTTTGAGGGCGACGTACCGCCGGATGACGGTGTCGTACGCTTTCCACACGACACCCATCGCCCCTTCGCCGATGAGGTCGTGCAGCTCGAACTTGCTGACGCGGCGGTATCGTTCCGTCTTGGTCATCGAGTCTGTGACCTGGGGCGCATCTGCAATGTGCACGCCACGCTCGGCAGCGGCAACCGGGCCGAAAAGGCCGTCAGCCCGTGGCCCAATCGTAGATCCGGCTCAGGAGAGAGCGTGTGGCGTCGTCCATGGGGACGTCCCGGCGCGGCAGCACCCGCTCTGCGGTCGCCAGGAACCCCTCCCGGGTCATGCGGGCGCCCCCCGAGCCCCAGGCGAACGGGGCGATGTACTTGGGCGGCCGCACGTCGCCGAACACGCTGGCGCCCGTTCCGATCACCGTTCCGGTCCCGAGCAGCGTGCCGATCGCCGTCTTCGCGTGGTCGCCGATCAGGCTGCCGAGGAACATCCGCCCCGTCGCCACGTTGGCGTCCCCCGGCGCGAGCCGCACCAGCCCGTACGTGTTCTTGAGATTGGACGTGATCGTACCGGCTCCGAGGTTCACCCAGCGCCCCACGACCGAGTGCCCGACGAATCCGTCGTGCGCCTTGTTGGCGAAGCCCAAAAACGCGCTCGTCGCCAGCTCGCCGCGGACGGTGCAGCGCGGACCGAGCGCCGAGCCGCGAATCGTGCCGCCGAGTAAGCGTGTGCCCGCGCCGACCCAGAGGGGTCCCTCGAGCCGCGTGCCCCCACCGCGCACTTCCACGCCCTGCTCGAGCACCACGGGGCCGCCGCGCGTGTCGAAGACGACGCCCGGCTCGACCGCTGCGTCGTGCAGCCCCAGGGCCGCGGGGTCGCCGAGGATGGTGCTGCCGCGCGGAATCGCGTCCGAGTCGCCGAGCAGGGCGGTCAGGTCTTCGGGGAGCAGCGTCTCGAGCGCGTGGATGAGATCGTACACACCCCGCAGCACGAGACCGCGTACCTCGATCGTCGCCGCGCCCGGCTGGGGCGCCTCCCAGGTCGCTCCCGCGCCCACACCCCAACCGACCGTGACTCCCTCGCAGGTCAGCCGGAAGGGGCCCTCGGGGACGGGCGGCAGGGAGCCGCGGGGTGCAAAGCTGGAAGACGCGATGAGGGCCGGCCCGGTCACGCGGCGGCGGGTGACGACCGGCGGCCCGCCCGACTCCGCGAAGCCGCTCAAATGAGGAAGAGCGAAGATCTCCCGAGTCGGCACGCCGGCGAACCGCTCCCACCGCTCGCGCACGAGGTGTGCGCCGGCGCGGAGCTCGCACAGCGGGCGAGCGCCGGCAAACGGCGCCCACGGAGGCGCCGGCTCGGGGTCCAGCAGGTAGAGGGCGGGCTTCACAGGTGCTGCACGAGCTGCTTCAGCTGATCGGCGCGGCCGGTGGGGATCACGAGCGTGTGCCCGTTGGCGCGCACGACGACCATGTCCTCCACGCCCGCCACCGCGAGGTGCTCGTTTTCGGACCAGATGACGCACCCAGTGACGTCGTCCGCGACGGTGGCGTTGCCGACCACCACGTTGCCCCGCGCGTCCGTCTTGCGGATGCGGAGCAGGGCGTCCCACGATCCGATGTCGTCCCAGCGGAACGTGCCGGTGACGACTGCCAGTCGCTTGGTACGCTCGAGTACTGCGACGTCCACCGCCACCGGTCGCACGCCCGCGAAGAACCCGGCCACGTCGCCGCCGGCGAGTGCCGGCCAGCCGCCCTTCAGCTCGCGCGCGTACGCACCGGCCTCGCCCAGGAAGCGTGCCACGCCCCAGGCGAACAGCCCCGTGTTCCAGAGCGCGCCGCGCTGGCGCAGCAGCGCGGCGCGCGCGGTGCTCGGCTTCTCCACGAACCGGCGCACGCTGCGCGCCGTGCCGAGTGGCTTGCCGGGGACGACGTACCCGTATCCCGTGTCGTTGCGGGTCGGCTTGACGCCGACCGTGACGAGGACGTCGTACTCCTGAGCCACGCCCAGCGCCGTTCGGGCGGCGCTGCGAAAGGCGCGCTCGTCACCCACGGCCCAGTCGGCGTGGAGCGACAGCATCTGGGCACCCGGGTCCTGGCGCGCGATCCAGTGGGCGGCCCAGGCGAGCGCCGGCGCGGTGGACGCTGCCCGCGGCTCGGCGAACACGTTCGCGCGCGGCACCGCGGGGACGACCGCCGCGACCTGGTCTACGAGAAATGGCGCCGTGAGGATCAGGATCCGCTCGGAGGGCACCAGCCCATCGAGGCGGCTCACCGCCTGGGCGAGGAGCGGCCCCTCGCCAACGAGCGGCAGGAGCTGCTTGGGGCGCGTGGGCGTCGAGAGCGGCCAGAAGCGCCTTCCCGAGCCGCCGGCGAGGATGGCCGCCCAGACGCTCACGGCGCGCCCGTCGGGGGTGTGTCCCCCAGCATCGCCACGACGCGCGCGGTGAGCTTGGTCGGACTGAACGGCTTGGTGAGCAGCGTGGCGTCGAGGCTCTGGACCACCGCGAGCACGTGCTCCGCCCCTTCCGCCGTCAGCACCAGGACCGGCAGGGTGCGGGTGGCCGGCGCCGCCCGCAGCTCGCGCAGCAGGTCCAGGCCGGACCCGTCGGGGAGGTGGAGGTCGAGCAGCAGGCCGTCGTAGGGGGCGGCCGCGCGCGCCTCCGCCAGCGAGCGGGCGAGGCTCACGCGGTAGCCCAGCTCCTCCAGGTGGGGGCGGAGCAGGAGTCCGATGTGCGGCTCATCATCCACGACGAGGAGGTGTCGCCGCGCGGGCGGGGGTGCCACGCGATCGGCTCCCCGTTAGAACAGGCCGGCGATCGCCGAGCGATGGCGGCGGAGGTCGTAGAGCAGCGCGCCCACGTTGGTGGACGGCTGGACCAGGACCACGAGGAGCGCGTCGGCGTGCAGCACGGACACCACCGCGACCCCACCGCCGAACTCGAGCACGGCGGTGCCGAACTCGCCGCGGCCCCCCGCCTGCCCGAGCTGTGCCATCCCGTTGATCACCGACGGCAGCAGGGCGGCGACGCTCTCGGCGTCCACGCCGTTCTGCGTGTGGGAGTCGATCGGAAGCCCGTCGCGCCCGACCAGGACTACGGCGTCGACGCCGGTGCGCCGGCTGAGCGCCTGGACCACGTCCCGGATCGTCGCCATACGGCGGCCAACCTAGACCGCGCCGATGGCGAAGTCAAGCAGCGACCGTGGGTTGACCCGCTCCCGCAGCCGCAGGTATGTTCCCGCCGGATGCACTCCCGCCGCTCGTTCTGCGCCCTCGTGTCAGGCGTCACCGGCATCGCGCTCTTCGCCGCGTGCTCCAGCACGCTGCTGCCGCCGGCGACGCTCGCGAACGTCGTAGACACCGTCACGCTCTACGCGCTCGGCGGCACCCCGCTCGGCACGCCGTCCGCCTACTCGATTGCCGGCCGCACGTCGGTGCGCATCGAGCTCGGAACCTCGTTCGATTTCGCGTTCGATATCGATGCGCTCGGGCACCCGGTGCTCGTGCCGGCGGGTGTGTACCCCCACCTCATTGCGAACGACACGACGGTGCAGCCGGGCTTCCAGTCCTCCGCGGTCCCCTTCACCAGCGTGACGCTGGCACCCCGCGAGGGTTACGAGGTCATCAATCCGTTCACGGTGGACAACGACGCCGTCGTGTTGGCCCGGTCACGTTTCCAAGCATGCGTGTACGGGTTCCAAGGGGCGCTGTACGCCAAGCTGCATGTGCTGGGGATCGACCCGGTCGCCCGCACCATCCGCTTGGAGATCCTCGCCGACCAGAACTGCGGCTACTTTGGGTTGGCGCCCGGGATTCCCGGGCAGTAGCTGCGGTGATCGACGTCAAGCTGTTACGCGCCGCCCCGGGCGAGGTGCGGGCGGCCCTCGCCCGCCGGGGCGACCCGACGCTCGTGCGCTTGCTCGACGAGCTCGAGGCCCTCGACATGCGCCGGCGCGCGCTCACCGGCCAGTTGGACCAGCTCAAGGCCGACCGCAACGAGGCGGCGCGCGCGGATGCCCGCGCGATGAAGGAGCAGGGCGCCCTCCCGGCCCAGGTCCTCGAGCAGCGCAAGCAGCTAGGCGGGAAGATCGCCGCGCTCGAGGCGGAGCTGCGCGACGCCGAGGCCGGCGTCGAGGCGAAGGCGCTGCTCGTCCCCAACCTCCCGTCGCCCGACGTGCCCGACGGCGACGCCTCGTGCAACACCGTCGTGCGCACCTGGGGCGACCCCGCCCCAGCGGGCGGGAAGCCGCACTGGGAGATCGGTGAGCGCTTGGCCATCCTGGAGCCGGCCCGCGGCTCAAAGCTCGCCGGCTCGGGCTTCCCCCTGTTCGTGGGTCTCGGCGCGAAGCTGGTGCGCGCCCTCATCGGGTTCATGCTCGACGTGCACACCCGCGAGCACGGTTACGTCGAAGTGGGGCCGCCGTTCGTGGTGCGGCGCGAGATGATGCAGGGCACCGGCCAGCTCCCCAAGTTCGAGGCGGACATGTATCGCACGGATCCGGACGACCTGTTCCTGGTCCCCACGGCCGAGGTCCCGCTCGTGAACCTGCACCGCGACGAGATCGTGGAGGGCGCGGCGCTGCCGCTCGCGTACACCGCCTACACGCCGTGCTTCCGGCGTGAAGCGGGCGCGGCGGGGAAGGACACGCGCGGGCTGCTCCGCGTCCACCAGTTCGATAAGGTGGAGCTGGTCCGGTTGTGCCGCGCGGCCGACGCCGCCGCCGAGCACGAGGCGCTCACGCGGCACGCGGAGGCGATCCTGCAACGGCTCGAGCTGCCGTATCGGGTCGTGCTCCTCGCGGCCGGTGACTTGGGCTTCGCCAGCGCCCGGACCTACGACCTCGAAGTCTGGGCGCCGGGGGTGGGGCAGTGGCTCGAGGTGTCGAGCTCGAGCACGTGTACCGACTTCCAGGCTCGGCGCGCCAACATCCGCTGTCGCCCGCGGCCTGGGGACAAGCCGGAATTCGTTCACACGCTGAACGCCTCCGGCCTCGCGCTGCCGCGTACCATCGCGGCCCTGCTCGAGACCCACCAACAGCCCGATGCTTCCGTGACGATCCCCCGCGCGCTGGTCCCATATGTGGGAACCGACCGCCTGGTTCCTCCATCCTCCCTCACGCCGCCCGGTGGCGCGTAACGTCCTAGGCCGCTGGGCGGGCCCCCCCGCGGTCGCCGCTCTGGCGCTGCTGCTCGGCGCGCTCTCGGCTGGCTACACGTGGGTCATGGTACGGCACCTGCGGGACGACGCGCGCGAGACGAGCCGGATGCTGGGGCGAGTGTTTGTCGGGCTCAACGACCCGCGGCCCGATGCGGGGATCGACGCCCTGTTCGAGCTCGCCGCCCAGGTGCGCACGCTCGGGATTCCCATTGCCGTCACGGACACGACGGGCCGGATCACCGCGATGGCCAACGCGCCCCGGGACATCGATCCGGCGGACCTCGCCGCATGGATTGCACGCTTGGACGCCGTCAACGAGCCGATTGTCCAGCCGGGGGTCGGCACGATTCACTACGGCGCGCTGCCTCAGGCGCGGCGCCTCATCTTGCTCGCCGAGCTGCAGGGCGTGGTGTTTCTCTGTTTCGCGGCACTGGCGAGCTGGGCGTATCGCGCCCAGGTCGCCGCCTTCCGGGACCGCCTCTGGGTCGCGATGGCGCGGGAGTCGGCGCATCAGCTCGGAACCCCCTTGATGAGCCTCACGGGATGGATCGGGTACCTGCGGGAGCATCCCGATACGCCCGCTAGCGAGCTCGTGACTCATCTTGAGGCGGACGCCGAGCGACTCGAGCGGGTCGCGAACCGCTTCGAGCGCATCGGTCGGCCGGCCCGCATGGAGCCGGTGGCGCTCGGCGCCGTGGCCGAGCGGGTGGTTGGGTACTTCCGGCCGCGGCTACCGACGCTCGCGAGCCCCGTCGCGCTCCACCTCCGTGCCTCGGGGCCGGGGCCTACGGCGCGCGGCGACGCGGTGCTCATCGAGTGGGCCCTCGAGGCCGTGCTCAAGAACGCCCTGGATGCGCTGAGCGGGCGCGGCGGGCGAATCGACATCCGGGTCGAAGCGGCCGGTCGCACGGGGCGTGTCACGGTGCGGGACGACGGGCCCGGCGTGCCGCCGGCGATACGGACGCAGATCTTCGAGCCCGGCGTGTCGACGAAACCGGGCGGCTGGGGCCTCGGGCTCGCCCTCGCCCGTCGCATCGTCCAGGAGCAGCACGGGGGGCGGCTCCACTATCACCCGAGTCCCGCGGGGAGTGAGTTCGTGCTGGAATTTCCCTTGGTTGGTGCGACGTGACGCTGGCGCTGAATCCCGCGCAGGATGCCGCCGTCCGCCACCCCGGCGGACCGGTGCTGGTCCTGGCCGGGGCGGGGTCGGGCAAGACGCGCGTGTTGACCGCCCGGATCGCCCATCTGATTCGGGACCGCGGCGTGCGTCCCGAGCGGGTGTTCGCGGTCACGTTCACCAACAAGGCGGCGGGGGAGATGCGGGCGCGCGTTGCCGCCCTGCTCGGCGCCGATCCCCGTGGGCTCTGGATCGGGACGTTTCACGCCCTCGGGGCCCGGCTGCTGCGGCGGGAGGCCGCACGGCTCGGATTCGGATCCAACTTCACCATCTACGACCAGGACGATTCCGAGTCCTTCATCAAGCGGCTGCTCGAGCAGCGGGGTCTCTCGCCCAAAGCCAATCCGCCCCGCGCCGTGCATGCGCTCCTGTCCGGCGCCAAGAATCGCATGGTGTCCCCCCAGGAGTTCGCGGACTCCGCCGACAGCGCGCTGGCGCGAGCCGCGGCCGAGGTGTTCGCGCTGCTCGGGCCCGCGCTGCAGCAGGCGAACGCGATGGACTTCGACGACCTCCTGCTCCATCCCCTGACCCTGTTCGCCCGGTTCCACGATCGCCTCTCGTACTGGCAGCGACGCTTCGAGCACGTGCTGGTGGACGAATTCCAGGACACGAACGCGGCCCAATACCGCCTGGTGAAGCTGCTCGCGGCGGAACACCGCAACCTCTGCGTCGTGGGCGACGACGACCAGGCGATCTACGGGTGGCGCGGGGCGGACGTGCGCCACATGCTCGCCTTCCAGCAGGACTTCCCGGGCACTACGGTGGTGAAGCTCGAGCAGAACTACCGCTCGACGCAGGTGATCCTCGACGCCGCGAACGGCGTGATCGCGGAGAATGCTGAGCGACTTGGCAAGACGCTTTTCACGGAGCGGCCGGGGGGCGACCCCGTCATCCTGTTGACGGCGGCGGACGAGCGGGACGAAGCCCAGTGGCTCGTTCGCGAGCTCGAGCGTCTTGCGGCGGAAATGGACCTCCCCTACGAAGGGATGGCGGTGCTGTACCGCACCAACGCCCAGTCGCGCCCCTTGGAAGAGGCATTCCGGCACCGCGGCGTCCCATACCGGCTGGTCGGCGCGGTCAGCTTCTACGAGCGGCGGGAGGTGAAGGACCTCATCGCCTACCTGCGCCTGATCGTCAACCCGGCGGACGACGAGGCGTTCCTGCGCGTCGTCAACGTGCCGCGGCGCGGCCTGGGGGACGCGTCGCTTGAGATACTGGTGCGCAGCGCCGCCCGCTGGCGCATGCCGCTGGTCGAAGCGGCGCGCGTCGCGGACCGGATGCCGGAGCTGCGGCCCAACGTGCGGGACGCCTTCCGGGAAGTCGCGGCGCTCCTGACCGGCCTGCGCGAGCGCTGGGGCAGCGCCGATCCGGCCAGCGCACTGGAAGGCGTGGTCCGAGAGACCGGGTACGAGCGCTATTTGGCGGATGAGGGGCCCGAGGGAGTCGATCGCATCGAGAACGTGCAAGAGCTGGTGGCGGGCGCGGCCGAGTGGGCCGAGGAAGCAGCGGCCGCCAACGGGGGAGATGGAGGGGACGGCGAAGGGGGCGACGCGGGCGCCGAGCCCTCGACGCCACTCGAGCGCTATCTGACGCAGGCGGTCCTGGTGACGCCGGCTGACGACCGAGGCGGGGGATCGGCGGCCGGCGTGACGCTCATGACCGTTCACATGGCGAAGGGGCTCGAGTGGAGCGTCGTGACGCTCGCGGGTATGGAGGACGGACTTTTTCCGTTGGGGCGGTCGGCCGGAGTGCCGGGCGGCATCGAGGAGGAGCGCCGTCTCTGTTACGTGGGACTCACGCGCGCGCGCGAAAGACTGTATCTCTCATGGGCGCGCACTCGGTACCGCAGCGGCCGGCTGGAGCTGTCGGAGCCGTCGCGCTTCCTCGAGGCCGTGCCGCGCCATGTGGTCGAGGAGCGCAGCACGGCGCCGCGCTGGGATCGCGGGGGGGCCGGCGGGCGCCTGCCGCGCGAGCCCTCCAGCACGCGCCCCGTCGCCGAGCCCGGCTGGGATGAGGAGCCGTCACAGGACGCCCCGCGGTACGTCGCTGGAGAGCGCGTCCGGCATCGCAAGTTCGGCGCCGGTGTGGTGCGTGCCGTGGCCGGCTCCGGGCGCGGTCTCAAAGTGACCGTCGAGTTCGATGACGGCGACGTGGGAACCAAACAACTGCTCGTCGCCTATGCCGGGCTCGAGCGGGAGTGGGAGAGCGCATGAGCGTCTCACGTGAGGAAGTCCTCAAGATCGCGCAGCTGGCCGAGCTCGAGGTGGACGAAGAGGCGCTCCCCGTGCTCGCCGAGCAGATGTCGCGCATCCTCGAGTACGTGGCGCAGATCAGCGGTGTGGCCGCGAGCGAGGGCGCGAAGCCCTTCATCCCGGGGCCCGACGCCGTGCGGTTTCGGCCCGATGAGGTGAAGCCCGCGCCCCTCGCCTTCGGCGCGGCGGCGCTCGCCCCCGCGTTCAAGGACGGCTTCTTTCTCGTGCCCAAGCTCGGGCAGTTCGGGGACGCGGAGCCCGAAGGGTGACGGATCCCACCGAAGCGCTCGCGACCGCCAGGGCGGCGGCCGACCGGCTGGTGAAGGTCAAACGACTCAATGCCTCCCTGACGCCGCCCAAGGAGACGCGCAAGTCGTTGCTGCAGCAGGCGGCCGCCGTCCACCCGTCGGGCGTGCTGTACGGCATGGCGGTCGCGGTGAAGGACAACATCTGTACGCTCGAGTTCACCACCACGTGCGGGTCGAAGATCCTCGAGGGCTATCGCTCCCCGTATGAGGCGACCGCCGTGGCGAGGCTCAAGGCGGCCGGGGCCCTGATCGCCGGAAAGACCAACTGTGACGAGTTCGCCATGGGCTCGTCGACCGAGCATTCGGCCTACGGTCGCACGCAGCACCCGACCGACAAGACGCGCGTCCCGGGTGGCTCCTCCGGGGGCTCGGCGGCGCTCGTGGCCGCGGGAGCCGTGCCCGCCGCGCTCGGATCCGAGACGGGGGGCTCGGTGCGCCAGCCCGCCGCCTTCTGCGGCGTGGTCGGCATCAAGCCCACGTACGGTCGGGTCTCTCGCTACGGTCTCGTCGCATTCGGGTCATCGCTCGATCAGATCGGCGTGTTGGGTCGGAGCGTGCATGACGCGGCGCGCGTGCTCTCGGTCATCAGCGGGCGCGACCCCAGGGACGCGACCTGCGAGGACCGTGACTCGCTGCGGCTCCCCACGGTGCCCGAGTCGCTCCAGGGCTTCGTGATCGGGATTCCCAAGGAGTACTTCCCCCCCGATCTCGACGCCGCCGTGCGCCGGGCGTGCGACCGGGCCATTCGGTGGCTCAAGGAGCTCGGCGCCGCGGTGCGCGAGGTGTCGCTGCCGCACACGCCGTACGCCGTCCCGACCTACTACATCCTCGCGCCCGCCGAGGCGTCGTCCAATCTGGCCCGCTACGACGGGGCCCGCTACGGACCGCGCTTCGATGGTCACGTGGACGTTCGCGGGCTGTACCGCCGCACCCGCGGCGAGGGGTTCGGCCCCGAGGTGCGGCGCCGGATTCTCGTCGGGACGTACGTGCTGTCCTCGGGCTACTACGACGCGTACTATCGGAAGGCCCAACAGATGCGCGCTCTCCTCGCCCAGGATTTCCGCAACGTGTTCGACCGCGGGGTCGATCTCTTGTTCACGCCGACCACGCCGAGCCCGGCCTTCAAGGCCGGGGAGAAGCTCGCCGATCCAGTGGCGATGTATCTCTCCGACATCTTCACCGTGACGGCAAACCTCGTGGGGCTGCCGGCGATGTCCCTGCCGATCGGCCGGATCAAGGGCCTCCCCCTCGGCGGGCAGTTCATCGGCCAGGCGTTCCTCGAGGACGAGATGCTGGAGGCGGCCTATGCCCTTGAGCGCGTGGTGGCGGCCGGGGCGGTGGCGGAGGTCTGATGGCAGGAGGCGGGTGGGAGACGGTCATCGGGCTCGAGACGCACGTGCAGCTGCGCACGGCCTCCAAGATGTTCTGCGGCAACTCGACGGCGTTCGGGGCGCCCCCCAACACGAATGTCTGTCCCGTGTGCCTGGGGCTGCCGGGCGCGCTCCCCGTGCCCAATGAGCTGGCCCTGCAGCTCGCCGTGCGCGCCGCGCTCGCCCTCGGGTGCACCGTGCACCCGCGCAGCCTGTTTGCGCGCAAGAACTATTTCTATCCCGACCTCCCCAAGGGCTACCAGATCTCGCAATTCGAGCAGCCGCTCGCCACCGAGGGCGCATTGTCGTATCTCTCGCCCGATCGCGGGATCGCGACTGCCACGATCGTGCGGTTGCACGTGGAGGAGGACGCCGGCAAATCGCTCCACGACCGGTTTCCCAAGGCGACCGCGGTGGACCTGAACCGTTGCGGCGTGCCGCTGATCGAGATCGTCACGGGCCCGGATTTCCGCTCGCCCCAGGAGGCGCGTGCCTACCTGCTCACCCTCAAGCAGGTGCTCGAGTACGCCGCAGTCTCCGACTGCGACATGGAGAAGGGGAGCTTGCGCGTGGACGCCAACGTGTCCGTGCGCCGCGTCGGCGAAACCGCCCTCGGCACCAAGACCGAAGTGAAGAACATCAATTCGTTCGCCTACGTCGAGAAGGCGTTGACCGTCGAGCGCGAGCGACAGATCGCTGTGCTCGATGCCGGCGGGGGCGCTGCCATCGTGCAGGAGACGCTGCTGTACGACGCGAAGACGAACAGCGTGCGGCCGCAGCGGCGCAAGGAAGAGAGTCACGACTACCGCTATTTCCCCGATCCCGATCTGCCGCCGCTCGTCCTCACGCCCGAATTCATCGCGGCGCAGCAGGCGGAGCTCCCGGAGTTGCCGGCCACGAAGCGCGAGCGCTTCGTGGCGGAGTACGGGCTGTCCGTGACCGACGCCGCCGTGCTCACGGCCGACCGCGCGGTGGCGGATTACTACGAGAGTGTGGTGCGCGCCGGAGGGGAGCCCAAGGCGTCCGCGAACTGGGTGATGGGTGAGGTGCTGGCGGACGCGAAGGACCACAACGAGGCGCTGCGGGTGCCGCCCTCGGCGCTGGCGCAGCTGATCAGCCTCGTGAAGGGGGGGACGCTGTCGCACCAGGCCGCCAAACGCGTATTCGGCGAAGTGGCGGAGCGGGGCGGCGAGCCGCGCAACGTCGCCGAGGCGCTCGGCCTGGTCCAGGAGGCCGACACGGGCGTCCTCGTCGGGTGGGTGAACGACGTGCTGGGCGCACACGCCGGCGAGGTGAGCCGCTACAAACAAGGCGAAACCAAGCTGCTGCAGTTCTTCGTCGGTCAGGTCATGCGGGCGTCGCGCGGCAAGGCGGATCCGAAGGTGACCCAGCGGTTGTTGGAGGAGAAGCTGGCGTCGTAGGTCAAGCGGACGGGTGGTCTCTCCAGGGCCGCTGAGCGCGCGACGCCCTCCAGTACGTGAGCGCTGGCGACGGCAGTCCAAAGTGTCCCTCGGCGGTCGTCTCGAGACGCCCGGGATCGCCGCGCGCCCCCTCGCTCAACGCGTGGCGCCGCATCCGCTTCGCCAAGAGCAGCGCCTGGGCTCCGGCCGGATCGAGCCGCCGCGCCGCCGAGTCCTTCTCGCCCAGCATCTCCATCACGTACTCGAACGCCACCGCCATGTGGCGCTCGACGTCCGTATCGGGGAGGTCCCACCGGCTGGCGTCGCGCAGCGCCTGAAAGGCCCATTGCCAGCTCTGGCTCTCGGTGAGGTGCACCATGCCGCGGAACAGCCGGCGGCTGGTACGCACGCTGAACAACGTTGGGGAGATGATGCCGTCGAGGTGCTCATCGCTGGCGCCGTGATCCTGGAGGATCACTTCCTTCGCGGTCGCGGCGTAGGCGTCCCCCAGATGCGTCTCGAAGCGGCTTTCCCAGTACGAATGGCCCAGCGCCGTGGTGCTCGACGTGAGCACCAGCTGGCGCGGGACGAAGAAGTTGTGCGCGACCGTGTCCGCAGCGAGGTGGGACAGGTAGCCGAGCCCGAACGCCCGGAGCGGATCGGTCGGAGCCAGGTCGAAGATCTCCTGGCCCACGTGCCAGGCGTGACAGTGGCGGCCGACCGGGGCGTACTTCTTCGCGAGGGAGGTGTCGGCGGCGATGTTGCCGTAGAGGAAGTCGTAGGGGAACGCGCGCACCAGGTCGGCAACGGCGGCCGGGAGCTGTTGCAGATTGGCGAGCACCGACTCACCCAGATAGATGTGCGTCCCGGGTGTCCACGCGTGCGCGACGCCGGGCAGCAGTGCCACGGCGGCCAGGGCGGCCGCTGCGGGGAGGGCCCAGCGCTTCAGGAGTCGTCCTCCTCGGCGTCGCGTCCGCGATCCCGCTTCTTGCGGCCCCCCCCTCTTCCTCCCGTCACCACGCGGCGGCCCAAGTCGAGCAGCGAAACGCCGCGCCGCACCGTGCGCAGCGTCGCCGCGACGTCGAGCGCCGCCGCTTCCACTTCCTGCTGCACCACATCCACCAGAGCGTCGAGCTCGGCGAGACGCGCGGCGGCAGCGTCGGCCGCCGTCACGACCCGCGCCCGCAGGTCCCGCGACGTGCCGGCGATCCCCTCCACCTCGGCGCGGATCGTGCCGACGAGGCCGCGCACGTCCTCGAGCGCCGGACCCGCGAGGCCTTGGAGCATCTTGAGCGACGCCCGCATCCCGAGCGCCGCGCTCGCCGTCGTCGCCGCCACCGCGAGCGCCGCGAGCGCGATGATCACCAGCGAGACAGCCGTGACAACGCCCACCCACGTCGGCAGCATCCGCGCTCAATCCGGTGAAGGGCCCGGACTAAGCTCGGTCGCCAGGGGACCCGGTGTCAACCGCGGCGGGGCGAACGCCAGTCGCATCAGCGCCGGGGCGACCGCGTGCGTGAGCACGACGCCGAGCGCGATCGTCGTTAGCACGGCCCCCGCTCCGGCCGCGCCCGGCGCCGCATAGACGAGGGAGAAGCTGAGGCCGAGTGCGAGGGCGGCGCCGCCCTGGGCCGCGCTCGCGAGCCCGGCGTTGAGCGGTACACCCGCCGCCGGCAGGTAGGCGAGGCCCGATCGCAGCGTGCTCCATTGCACCGCCAGGCGCAGCACGCCGAGCAGCGGCACGGCGGCGAGCACCCAGACGGTGGGCGGGGTCAACGCCGCGCCGACCAGCACGAGCAGGATCGCGTACGTCGGTGCCTCCCAGGCCGCGAGCGCCGCGCGCACCCGGCGCCCATGGGGCGAGACGTTCACGATCAACGCGCTCGCCACAGCGCACACCAGGAAGGGCGAGAGGCCCGTGGCGTATCCGATGCCCGCCCCGAGGAGGAGCGTGGCGAAGCAGGCGAGATCGAGGTCCTCGTCCCGGCCGGCGAGGCGAGAGAGCCCCACGAAGACGAGCCCCACGAGGACGCCGCTCCCGACAGCCACCGCGAGCCAGGCCAGCCAGCCGGGGAGCACGCGACCGCCCCGCGGGTGGCCGAGCGCGAGCGCGAAGGCGCAGGCGATGGTGCCGCACGCGGCGTCGACGAGCGCGACGCGCCGCAGCCGTCGGGCGAGCTGCGGCGGCACGCCCGCGGCCCGGGCCGCGCGTTCCGTCGGCTTCGCGCCCGGAATGATGGCGACGCCGCCGAGGGTCAGTGCCGCCGGCAGGCGCGGCGTCCACGCGGCCGCGAGCCCGGGGACGAGCCTCGCACCGAGCCACGCCGCCACGAACACGACGCCGATTCCCGCGATCGCCTGCGCCGCGACGACGCCCCACGTCTCCCGGCGAACGCGGCGCAGCAGTCGCCACTCGCAGCGCGCGCCGAGCCGCGCGCCGACCCACCCGACGACGAGTCCCGTCAGGGGTGTGAGAGCGGCGAGCGTCGGGCGATCGAGCACGCCGATGCCGGGTCCCAGGACCAGGCCGAGCAAGACGATGGGCGTCCCGCTCGCGAGCAACAACGCGAGCGTGGGTGAACGCGGCACGGAGAGGGGGGGCAGTCGCGTCACGAGCAGGCCGACGATCGCGAGCAGCGCGAGCGCGATGGCGGGATTCATCGGCGCAACGTTCGCGAACGCTTGACGCGAGCGCAAGGCGCGCCGTAGGTTGGGCGCACCATGGCTGCGATGTACTGCGTCTCGGGCGGGCGGGCCTTGAAGGGCACGGTCCGGCCCGCGGGCAACAAGAACGCGGCCCTCCCCATTCTCGCGGCTACGCTCCTCGTGGACGGCCCCTGTCGCATCGACGGCGTGCCTCGCATCCGCGACGTCGAAACGATGCTCGCGCTCCTCGAGGGGCTCGGCGTCACGGTGCAGTGGACCGGCCCCAACGCCGTCGAAGTGGACGCCTCGCACGCCGAGCCGCGCGAGCTCGACGCGGCGCTGTGCGCCCGCATCCGCGCGTCCATCCTGCTCGCGGGTCCGATGCTCGCCCGCTTCGGGCGGGTGAGCCTGCCGCCGCCGGGTGGCGACATCATTGGGCGGCGTCGCGTGGACACACACCTGCTGGCGCTGGAGCGCCTCGGCGTCACGATCACGGTCGGGGATACCTATCAGTTCGAGGGGAAAAAGATGGCCGCCGCGGACATCTTCCTCGACGAGCCCAGCGTCACCGCCACCGAAAACACTCTGATGGCCGCCGTGGCGGTCCCGGGGACGACGGTGCTACGCAACGCCGCTTCCGAGCCCCACGTGCAGGACCTGGCGCGGTTCCTGGTGGCCTGCGGCGCCGGCATCGACGGCATCGGGACCAACACGCTCACCGTCGACGGGGTGGGGAAGGGCCGGCTCCACGCCGCCCCCCACACAGTCGGACCCGACCACATCGAGGTCGGTTCTTTCATCGGCCTCGCCGCCGTCACGCGCGGCGCCATCACGATTGACGGAGTGCGGGCCGACGACCTGCGCTCGACCCTCCTCGCGTTCGAGCGGCTCGGCGTGCAGGCGCGGCTCGAGGGCACCAAGCTCGTCGTCGACGCCGACCAGGAGCGGCGCGTCCGGCCGGACCTGGGCGGCCACGTCCCCAAGCTCGAAGACGGGCCGTGGCCGGCGTTTCCGGCGGATCTGATGTCCATCGCCATCGTAGTCGCCACCCAATGCGAGGGTCTGCTCCTCGTGTTCGAGAAGCTGTTCGAGTCGCGTCTGTTCTTCGTGGACAAGCTCATCGGCATGGGCGCGCGCATCGTCCTGTGCGATCCCCACCGCGCCCTGATCGCCGGCCCCTCGCCGCTGCGCGGTCAGATCGTCGAGAGTCCCGACATCCGGGCGGGCATGGCCATGCTCCTCGCCGCCCTCGCCGCACAGGGCGACTCGGTGATCCACAATATCGGCCAGATCGAGCGTGGCTACGAGCGCATCGACGAGCGCCTGCGCGCCCTGGGGGCCGCAATCGAGCGCATCGAGGACGGCGGCGCAGGCGGCAGGGGCAAGCAGGGTGGCATGTGACGGATCTCTCTGCCGCCTCTGCCGCCCATGCCGCCCCTTCTGTCCTGCGCGAGACCGACGTCCCCGACGCCGCGGTGCCGCGCCTCGAGCTCCACGAGTGGGCGACGCGCTACGGCGCCGTCGCCGGTATCACGACCCGCGGCCACGGGTTCAGCCTCGGCTTGTGGAGCGAGGAAAACGTGGGGCAGGTGATGACCCGCTGGCGCGCCTTCCGCACCGCCCTCCAGCCCCGCTTCCCCACCATCATCCTCAGCCATCAGGTCCATGGAACGAGCATCGCGTGGCACGAGCAGCGCACCGACGGCTGGCTCATCCTGGACGGCGTGGACGGCCACGCCACACGGACGGGCGGCGTGCTGCTCACGATCACGGTGGCGGACTGCGTTCCCGTCTATCTCGCGGTGCCGGCGACGGGGGCGGTGGCCCTGGTGCACGCGGGGTGGCGCGGCGTGGCCGACGGTATTCTGGAGCGCGCGGTGGAGCTGCTCAAACGCCAGGCGTTCGCGCCCGCGGCGGACATCGTAATGCATTGCGGCGTTGGGATTTGCGGGAGCTGCTACGAAGTCGGGCCGGAGGTCCTCGCCCGCTTCACCGGACGACCCGAGACAAGTGCGCGCGCCCTCGACCTGCGCGCCGTCCTCGCGCAGCAGGCCGGGCAGCTCGGTCTGGGCGAGGTGTCGGTCACTCCGTGGTGCAGCGCCCACGATCGCGACCGCTTCTTCTCGCACCGTGGCTCCGGTGGCCGCGACGGCCGCATGGTCGCCTACCTGGGCCGGCCGCTCGCTTGACAGCGCCCCCCGGGCGGCTACATTCCGTTCGTGAGCGGGCGAAGTTCGGCCCGCGCTTTTTTTTATGCTCTCCGAGAGCCTCATCGAGGCGTTCCGAGCACGGCTCGACGAGCTGGGGCTCGACCTGGCAGACCTCCGCATCGGCGGTACGCCGAACCGGCCGCTGGTTCAAGTACGCATCGAGTGGCCGCCGGGTGAGCTGGCGCGACGCGTCACGGTCGACGACTGCGCCACAGCGAGTCGTGCTCTGGAGAGGTGGCTCGACCAGGACGGGACGCTCGGGCCGCGGTATGTCCTCGAGGTCTCAAGCCCCGGGCTGGACCGCCCGCTGCGCTGGCCGCGACACTGGGCGCGATTCGTGGGGCGCGACGTGCAGGCCACCGTGACGGGCCTGGGGCGGGTGCGGGCCCGGATCGTCGCCGTGCCGGACGAGGCCACTGTCGTACTCGAGCCCGCCGGTCGCGAGGTGCGCACGGTGAGGCTCGCCGACATCCGCGACGCCCGTCTCGCGATCGACTGGTAGCTGACAGCCGACGTCTGATGTCTGACGTCTGCCCTCTAGGAAGGCCTGATGACGAACACCGCTGACGTCGTGTCCGCGATTCGCGAGCTGACGAACACCAAGCAGCTTGAGCGCGGGGAGCTGCTCGATCTCCTGAAGGACGGCCTCCACGCCGCCCTCGTGAAGCGCTATGGACCGAACGTGCGCGCCGAGATCGGGATCGACGAGCTGAAGGGCACCATAAAGATCGTGGTGCTCCGCACCGTGGTCGAGACGGTCGAAGACCCCGGCAGCCAGGTGGCCCTGGAGGAGGCGCGGTTCGAAGACCCGGACTTCCAGGTGGGCGACGTGTTGGAGGAGGAAGTGCCCTTCGAGGCGTTCGGCCGCACCGCGGTCCAGGCCGCCAAGCAGCGCATCATCCAGCGCGTGCGGGAAGGGGAGCGCACGCGCATCCGTGAGGAGTTCTCGAGCAAGGTCGGTGACCTGCTATCGGGCGAGGTGCAGCAGATCGAGCGCGGCAAGATCGTCGTGATGCTCGCCAAGTTCCGCGAGGCCGAAGCGATCATCCCGTACCGGGAGCAGAACCACCGCGAGCACTTTCATCAGGGCGACACCATCCGCGCCGTCCTCAAGCGAATCGAGGAAACCCCGAAGGGTCCCCGGCTCATCCTGTCGCGCGGCGATCCCATGTTCGTGAAGGCGCTGTTTCGGCTCGAGGTCCCCGAGATCCAGCAGGGCGTGGTGGAGATCCGCGTCACCGCCCGCGAGGCGGGGAGCCGCACCAAGATCGCCGTCTCGTCGCGCGACGACTCGATCGACCCCGTGGGCGCCTGCGTGGGCCTCAAGGGCTCGCGCGTGCAGGCCGTCGTCAACGAGCTGGGCGGCGAGCGCATCGACATCGTTCCCTGGTCGCCCGACCCGGAGCGGTTCGCCAAGCTGGCGCTGGCGCCGGCACGCGTCGCGCGCGTCTTCTCCGACCCCGACACCAAGACGATCCAGGCGATCGTGGACGAGGATCAGCTGTCGCTCGCCATCGGCCGCAACGGTCAAAACGTGCGGCTCGCCTCGGAGCTGACCGGGTGGAAGATCGACCTGTATTCGAGCCGGGAGTGGCTGGAGCGGGGTGGCGAGGGCCCGCTGTTCGCGCCGCTGCCGCCGGAAGAAGAGCAGGTCACCAAGGTGTCCCTGAGCGAGATGCAGGGCCTCTCCCCCGAGCTGGTCGCGGTGCTCGAGCGCGCGGGAAAGAAGACCCTGCAGGACGCCCTCGACTTGGAGCGCGAAGAGGTCGAGCGCCTGGAAGGGATGACGCCGGAGCTCGCCGACAAGCTGACGACCTTTCTCAACGAGCTGACCGAGGAAGGGAGCGACGAGGAGTCACCGGCAGGTGAGCCGCCGGCGGCCGGAGGTGGAGGGGAAGGGGGGGACGGGGGGGACGGGGGGGGCGGGGGGGGCGGGGGGGGCGGCGTCGCGCCGGCGTGACAGAGCGGCTCACGCGCCTGCTGGGCCTGGGACTGCGGGCGGGACGAGTGATCGTGGGGGTAGCGGGGGTGCGGGCGCAGCTGCAGCGGGGGTCGGTGCACTGCGTCGTGCTCGCCGCTGATGCGAGCGCTCGCACGCGTGAGAAGGTCGAGCGACTGGCGCGCGCGCGCGGCGTTCCAGTGCTGCCGGGACCCGCGGCCGATGCGCTCGGCGCCGGGCTCGGCCGGCCGCCCGTGCAGGCGGTGGGCGTCGCCGACGGCGCCCTGGCGCGCGGCCTGGTGACGGCTCTCGGAGGAGTGAGTGACGACGACGCGAATTCATGACCTGGCGGCGGAGTTCGGCATCCCGAGCGAACAGCTCATCGGGATGCTGAAGGAGATGGACGTCTTCGTCCGCAGTCACCTGACTCCCTTGCAGCCGGAGCAGGTGGCGCTGGTGCGTGCGCGCTGGGAGCGCGACAAGCGCAAGGCGAAGCAGCCTGCCGCGCCCGCCAAGCGGCGCCGCGCCGTGCGGGTCCCCGAGGTGGTGGCCGCCGCCCCTGCCGAAGCGCGTCCCAAGCGACGTCGCCGCACCGCCGCCGAGGTCGCCGCAGCTGAAGCGGAGGCCCAGGCGGAGGCCGCGGTCGAGGCGGAGCGCGAGCAGCGCGCCCGCGAAGCCCTCGAAGCCACCAAGGCGATGGCCGAAGAGGAGCGCCCTGCCGCCTCGCTCGAGGAGCGGGCGGCCGCGCTGTTCAGGGAGCTGCCAGCGGTGGAGGAGGCGCCCCGCGTCGAGCCGCCGCCGCCCCGCCCGTTCATCCCGACGCCGGTGCGCCCCAAGCCCGTCGCCAGCGCCGCCCCGGGCGGCGCCGTGCCTCCGCCTCCACGCCCGGTCGCGTCCGCGGCCCCCGGCGCGGTCCCGCTCGAGGAGCACCGCCGCGACAAGGGCAAGAAAAGGAAGAAGGGCCGCAAGTCGCTGGTGGACCAGGAAGCCGTGGCGCAGAACATCTCGCGCACCCTGGCCTCGATCAAGGGGCCGGTTGGCCGCAAGGGCATCCGGCACCGCGAGGAAGGTCCCAGCTTCCGCGACATCCAGGAGGAAAAGCGCCGCGAGGAGAAGGAGCGCGAGAAGACGCTGGTGCGCGTGACCGAATTCATCACGGTCTCCGAGCTCGCGAACATCCTCAAGGTCCCGCCGACGCAGGTCGTCGCCTTCGCGTTCAAGGAATTGGGCCAGATGGTGACGATCAATCAGCGGCTCGACTTCGACATGATCGAGCTGATCGCCTCGGCGTTCGGCTTCCAGGCGGCGCGCGAGGAGGAGTACGTCGCCGCCGCGCCCGAAGAGCGCGAAGCCGAAAGCGCCGAGACGCTGAAGCCGCGGCCGCCGGTCGTGACCGTCATGGGACACGTGGACCACGGCAAGACGTCGCTTCTGGACTTCGTCCGCAAGACCACCGTCGTCGCGGGCGAGGCGGGTGGCATCACGCAGCACATCGGCGCCTATCAGGTCACCCTCAAGGCCGGCCGGTCCATCACGTTCCTCGATACGCCCGGCCACGAGGCGTTCACGGCGATGCGGGCGCGCGGGGCGCAGGTGACCGACATCGTCGTCCTGGTCGTCGCCGCCGACGACGCCATCATGCCGCAGACCATCGAGGCGATCTCCCACGCCAAGAACGCCGGCGTGCCGCTCGTCGTCGCTATCAACAAGATCGACCTGCCGACGGCGAACGTGCAGAAAGTCAAGCAGGACCTCCTCGCGCACGGCGTCGTGCTCGAGGAGTTCGGCGGCACCACGCTCGCGACTCCGATCTCGGCCAAGACGGGCCAGAACGTGGATGCCCTGCTCGACCAGATCCTGCTGCAGGCCGAGCTGCTCGATCTCAAGGCCAACCCCGAGCGGCACGCCGAGGGCACGGTTCTCGAAGCGACGCTCGATCCGGGGAAGGGGCCCCTCGCGACGATCCTGGTGCAGAGCGGCACGCTCAAGCTGGGCGATGACTTCATCTGCGGCCAATACGCGGGCCGGGTGCGCGCGATGTACGACGAGCGCGGGCAGGCCGTGGACGCGGCCGGGCCCTCGACGCCGGTCCAGGTCCTCGGGTTCGAGGGTGTCCCCGAAGCGGGCGACGCGTTCCTGGTGATGGCCGATGCAGGGGCGGCGCGCGACATCGCGCAGAAGCGCCAGCGCCTGGAGCGCGAAGCCCAGCACCGCCGCTCTGGTCGCGTGAAGACGCTGGAAGACTTCATGGCGGAGCACGCGGAAGGCGTCGCGGCGTCCCTCAAGATCATCATCAAGGCGGATCAAGGGGGACCCGCCGAAGCGCTCGCCGACGCGCTGGCGCAGCTCTCCACGTCGGAGGTGAAGGTCGAGGTCGTGCACCGCGGCGTCGGCGCGATCACCGAGAGCGACGTGCTGCTCGCCAAGGCGTCCGGTGCCATCATCCTCGGCTTCCATGTGCGGCCCGACTCGAACGCACGCGCGGCCGCGGAGCGCGAGCGCGTGGAGATTCGCACCTACCGCATCATCTACGAGGCGGTGGACGAGGTGAAGGCCGCGATGGAGGGCCTGCTCGCCCCCGAGAAGCGCGAAGTCGTCCTGGGCGAGGCGGAGGTGCGCCAGCTCTTCAAGATCGCCAAGGTCGGCACGATCGCCGGGAGCTTTGTGCGCTCGGGCGTCATCCCCCGCACCGCGCGCGTCCGCGTGATCCGCGACGGCGTTGAGGTGTATGACGGCGCACTATCCTCACTCAAGCGCTTCAAGGACGACGTGCGCGAGGTGCGCGAGGGCTTCGAGTGCGGCATCGGGGTCGAGAACTTTAACGACCTCAAGGTGGGCGACCTGATTGAAGCCTACCGCGTCGAGGAAGTCGCACGCTCGCTCGTGCCCAACCCTTGATCGTGGGGCTCATGACGTGGGAGCTGCACCTCGCCGGGTGCCATTCCCTCAAGGACAAGCGACACGTGCTGAAGAGCCTGAAGGATCGGCTGCACCACCGCTTCAACGTCTCCGCCGCCGAGACGGACCATCAGGACTTGTGGCAGCGCGCCGAGCTGACCGCGTGCGTAGTGAGTACCGACCGCGGCCACGCCGAGCGCGTACTGCAGGAGGCGGACCGCCTCGTGGCCGGCGCGTCCGGGGCGCGAATCGTGGACACTAGCACGAGCTACCTCTGAGATGGCGCGGCGTCCCAGCCACCGCCCTGAGCGCGTCGCCGAGCTGATCCGGGAGACCGTCACGGGGTTTCTGGCGGCGCGGGTACGGGACCCGCGCATCGGTTTCGTCACCGTCACGGGCGTGGCCGTCTCCGCGGACCTGGGGCACGCGCGCGTCCGCGTGAGCGTGATGGGAACCGACGAGGAGCGCGCCCGGAGCCTGGAGGGTCTGGAGAGCGCCGCGCGCTTCCTGCGCGCCCAGCTGTCGCGCGAGCTCCACCTGCGCGTCGCTCCGGAGGTGCGCTTTGAGCTCGATCGCGGTCTCGAGCACGCGCAGCGGATCGACCAGGTCTTGAAGCGTATCAAGGAGGACGCCGGCTGACCGCGGAGGGAGGACGGGCGGGCGTGGTGCTTGTGGCCAAGCCCGCGGGCCCCACCTCGCACGACGTCGTCGATACCGTGCGTCGCGCCCTGGGCACGACCCGCGTGGGCCACCTCGGCACGCTCGACCCCTTCGCCGCCGGCCTCCTGGTCGTCGTGGTGGGGCGCGCCACCCGGCTCGCGCCGTTCGCCGCCGGCTGGACCAAGTCCTACGAGGGAGTGATCCGCCTCGGCACGACCACGGCCACGGACGATGCCACCGGTCGTGTGGTCGCTACCTCGGACGGCTGGCGCGACCTCGACCGGACGCGGATCGTCGCGGCGCTCGAGCGGTTTCAGGGCGCGTACGATCAACGGCCTCCCGCGTTCTCGGCCGTGAAGGTGGCCGGGGAGCGAGCCTACCGGCGAGCGCGGCGGGGCGAAGCGGTAGCCCTCGAGCCGCGACGCGTCGAGGTGCGCGAGCTGGTGCTGCTCGATTGGCAGGCGCCCGATGTGCGCTTCCGGGCCACGGTTACGGCGGGGACGTACCTCCGGAGCCTCGCGCGCGACGTGGGGGAGGGCGTCGGCTGCGGCGCGCACCTCGCGACGCTCACGCGCAGCGGCGTGGGCCCGTTTCGGCTGGAGGACGCGGTGGCGCCGGAGGCGGTGACCGCGGCCGCGCTGCGCGAGCCGGCGGCGCTCGTGGCCGAGCTGCCGCGACGCGAGCTGGATGAGGCGGAGCGCGTCGCCGCGTTGCACGGGCGGGCGATACCGGGAGGCGGGATGCGGGAAACGGGAAGCGTGGCTCTGTTCGCCGGGGGGCGTCTCCTCGCCGTGGCGGACGTGGTGGGGGATCTGCTCAAGCCGCGCGTGGTGCTCGCGGCGGAATGACCGGAGCCGCGGTCACCGTCGGCTCGTTCGACGGCGTGCATCGCGGCCACCAGGCCGTCCTCGCGGCGCTGGTGGGCCGCGCGCGGGAGCGGCGCCTCGTGAGCGTGGTCATCACCTTCGACCCCCATCCCCTCGAGGTCGTGAATCCGGCCGCGGCGCCACGCCTGCTCACGCTGCGCGACGAGCAGCGCGAGCTGCTCGAGGGGACGGGGGTGGGCCGCGTGGCGCTGCTGCCGTTCACCCCCGAGCTGGCGCGGCTCGGGCCCGAGGCGTTCACGAGCGACGTGCTGCTGGCGCGGTTCGGGATGCGGCACCTCGTCCTCGGCTACGATCACGGCTTCGGCCGGGGGCGCGCGGGGGACGTGGAGCTGCTGCGTCGGCTCGGGTCGGGCGCGGGATTCGAGGTGGACCAGGTCGAAGCGGTGCGGGACGGTGGGCAGCCGGTATCGTCGACGCTGATCCGGGCGGCGGTCGCTCACGGAGACCTCGTGGCCGCGGAGCGCTGGCTCGGTCGGCCGTACAGCCTGCGCGGCCAGGTGGAGCGTGGGGCCGGGCGGGGGCGGACGATCGGGATCCCCACGCTCAACCTCGTGTCGTCCGATCCCCGCAAGCTGCTCCCGCCCGACGGCGTGTACGCCGTGCGGGTGAGGTGGCGCGGGACGTGCTACGGCGGCATGATGAATCAGGGCCCGCGACCGACGTTCGGGATCGCGGAGCGGGCGCTGGAGGTCCACCTGTTCGACTTCGAGGGAGAGCTGTACGGCGAGACGGTGACGGTGGAGTGGGTCCGCCGTTTGCGGGACGTGCAGACGTTTCCATCGCGGGACGCGCTCGTGGCGCAGCTGGCGCGTGATGCCCAGGCGGCGCGCGCGACTCTCAACCCGTAGAGGCTCGGAGTATGAGTAAGATTCGTTCGCGGCTGATCCTCACCGGGGCCCTGATGGCCCTGGCGGTGTGGGAGCTGGTGCCGACCAACACGACCATCCGGGTGCGGGATGCCGCGACCGGGCGGATGAAGGACAGCACGGTGCGCCGCGTCCCCATCAGTCTCGGCCTCGACCTCCAGGGCGGCATTCACCTCGCGCTCGAAGTGGATCAGTCCAAAGGCCCCGTGCCCGATCCGGCCGAGGCCATCCGCCGTGCGGAGCGCGTGGTTCGCACCCGCATCGACGAGTTCGGCGTGACGGAGCCTGTGGTGCAGATCGTTGGCTCCAACCGGCTGATCGTCGAGCTACCCGGCGAGCGGGACCCGGCGCGCGCCAAGGGCATCATCCAACGCACGGCGTTCCTCGAGTTCCGGATCACGGACATGAGGAATGCGTTCCGCGACGCCTTGCCCGAGATGGACAAGGTGCTGCGCGCGGCCGGCGTAAAAGCGCCCGGTGCCGGAGGCGTAAGTGCCGTGTCCCAGCTCTTCGGAGGGGACACCACGAAGAAGAAGGCGAAGGGCAAGGCGAAGCAGACGGTGCCCGACACGGCCGGGCAGAACCAGGCGGGTGCGCTGACCTCCCTCCTGTTCCAGGGGGCGGTGCCGGGCGAGTTCCTGGTGCCCGAAGAGCAGGTGCCCGCCGCCGAGAGCTTGTTCGCCCGTCCGGAGGTGCAGCGGGTCATGCCGCGCGGGCTCGAGCTGCGGTGGGGGACCGCCGTCGAGTCGCGGGGCGCGCGCGCGTACCGCGCCCTGTACGCCGTGGAAGACAAGCCGATCATCACCGGCGAGGAGCTCGAGAAGGCGAACGCGCGACGCGATCAGCTCACCAACCAGTCGGTCGTCGACTTCGCGCTGTCGCGGCGCGGCGGGCGCGTGTTCGAGCGCGAGACCGCGCGCCACGTGAACGATTACATGGCGATCATCCTGGACGGGCGGGTGCAGGGCCAGCCCCCCATCATCAAGAGCGAGATCGGCCAACACGGGCAGATCGAGCTGGGCAACAAGACGCTCCAGGACGCGAACGACCTCGCCCTCGTGCTGCGTGCCGGCGCGCTCCCAGCCCCGCTCACGATCGTCGAAGAGCGCACCATCGGGCCGTCCCTCGGCAGGGATTCGATCAACGACGCCATCCGCGCCGGCATCGTCGGCGTGATCCTGGTGATCCTTATCATGGTGGTCTTCTACCGCCTCTCGGGCGTCCTCGCGGTGGCGGCCTTGGGGCTGTACGTGTTGTTCACCCTCGGCGGCCTCGCGGGCTTCGGGTTCACCCTCACGCTGCCCGGGCTCGCCGGGCTCGTCCTCTCGGTGGGGATCGCGGTGGACGCGAACGTGCTGATCTTCGAGCGCATCCGGGAGGAGCTGCAGCACGGCAAGCTGGTGCGCACCGCGGTGGACGAGGGCTTCACGCACGCGATGAGTGCCATCATCGATTCCAACGTCAGCACGATGCTGACCGCCTTCATTCTGTATCTCGTGGGGACGGGTCCGGTGCAGGGCTTCGCCATCACGCTGATCATCGGCATCGCCGCCTCGATGATCACCGCCGTCTTCGTCGTGCGCACCTTCTACATGATCTGGCTGCAGCGGCGGCCCGACATGGTCACCCTGAGCGTCTGATGCTGCGACTCTTCGCCAACGCCAACTACGACTTCATCAAGTGGCGCCGCTGGGCCTACGGGCTGACGGCGGCGATCATCATCCCCGGGTTCGCGCTCTTCCTCGTGCACGGGTTGAACTACAGCATTGAGTTCACGGGCGGGACCCTGATCCAGGTGGAGACCCGGACGCCCCTCACGACGAGCGCGATCCGGGGGGCGCTCGACGCCGCCGGGATCCACGACGCCGAGATCCAGACCTTCGGTGCCGACAGCGTGTTCGTCGTCCGGGCCCGGCTCGGCGGCGACGAGCGCAGCATCGAGAGTGGCGGCACGCAGCAGACGGCGCAGGCGGTCGCCCACGCGCTCGACGCCGGCATCGGCGCGGGACAGTACCGCATCGTCCGTACGGAAGCGGTGGGCCCCAAGGTGGGACGCGAGCTGCAGGCGAAGGCCTTCCTCGCGATCTTCTTCTCGTTCATCGTGACGCTGGTCTACCTCGCCGTCCGCTTCGAGTGGCGCTTCGGGCTCGCCGCGGTGCTCGCGACCTTCCACGACATCCTCACCACGATCGCCTTCATCCGGTATCTGAACCTCGAGGTGAGTCTCGTGGTCGTCGGCGCCGTGCTGACGATGGTCGGGTACTCGCTCAACGACACGATCATCATCTTCGACCGGGTGCGCGAGAACCTGCGGAAGTTCCGCCGCCAGAACCTCTACGATATCCTCAACCTGTCCATCAACGAGACGTTGCCGCGCTCGGTGTTGACGCACGGCACGACCATGGCCACGACGCTCGCCCTGGTGCTGCTCGCGGGCGAGGTGCTGCGGCCCTTCGCGCTCGTCATGACGTTCGCGATCTTCACCGGCACCTTCTCCTCGATCTACATCGCCGCCCCCCTGCTGCTGTTGATCGAGAAACGCTGGCCCGGCGAGGACGCGCGTGGCGCCCGCGCGTTCCGGCCCGCCGCTGCCCAACCGGCGGCCCCCGCAGGCTCCCCCGTTCCGCCCTCCGGACCGAGCCCCGGCGCGCCCGCGCGCCCCAAAGCGACCGTGTGACGTGCTGGTCGACGCCCACTGCCACTTGGGCGATGGGGCGTTCGACCCGGACCGCGACGCGGTCCTGGCGCGCGCCCGCGCGGCGGGTGTGGGTCATATCGTGGTGATCGGGACGACGGTCGAGGACTCAGGAGCGGCGGCGACCCTCGCGGCCGGCCGCAGCGATTTGTCGGCGACGGCCGGTGTGCACCCCCACGCGGCGCGCACCTGGACGGGGGAGTCGGCGACGCGGCTCGAGGCCCTGCTCGCGCTCCCCCAGGTCGTGGCCGTCGGCGAGACCGGGCTGGACTACCACTACGATCACTCCCCGCGCGCCGCACAGCTGGCCGCGTTCGAAGCGCAGCTCGCTCTCGGGGCGCGGGCCGGAAAGCCGGTCGTGGTGCATGCCCGGGACGCCGATGACGACGTCGCCGCGCTCATCGCCCGCACGCGGGCGACGGTGGTGCTGCACTCCTTCAGCTCCGGGTCCGGCGTGTTCGAAGCGGGAATGGCGATCGGCGCCTATTTTTCCTTCAGCGGCATGATCACGTTCAAGAATTGGACATTGACCGACCGCCTGACGGCCTGCCCCGCCGACCGCCTGCTGGTCGAGACCGATGCGCCCTACCTCGCCCCCGTGCCCTATCGCGGCCGTCGCAACGAACCGGGGTTCGTGCGCGAAGTGGCGCTCGCGCTGGCCCGGGCCCGCAGCGAGTCGTTCGACGACGTGGCGCAGCGAACCACGTCAAACGCGGGGCGCGTCTTCGGCGCCCGCGTCCTCGGCTGAGCCGGGGAGGAGCATGCGAGTATGAAGCCACACGGGTTGGGTCTCGTCGCCGCCCCAGGGGCGCCCAAAGCGATCGGGCCCTACAGCCAGGCGGTGATCGTGGACGGCATCGTCTACACGGCGGGCCAGATCGCCCTCGACCCCAAGACGAACGAGGTCGTCGGCCGCACCACGGCCGAGCAAACAGATCAGGTCCTCAAGAATCTCGCCGCCGTTCTCTCCGCCGCGGGCTCGGGGCTGAGCCTCGTGATCAAGACCACCGTGTACTTGGTCGATCTGGCAGATTTCCCGGCCATGAACGAGGTCTATGCGCGCCACTTCGGGAGTCACAAGCCGGCCCGCTCCACCATCCAGGCGGTCGCCCTGCCGAAGGGAGTCCGCATCGAGATCGACGCCGTGGCGCGGGTTGCCTGAGGCTTGACCCCGGGCGTTCCGGGCCTAATATCGGCACATGGCCGGCGCGTCGAGTCCCATCAACATCCTGCTCGTCGAGGACAGCCCCGACGACGCCGCGCTCACGCTGCGTGCCCTGCGGCGTGCCAAGCTGCAGAACCACGTGTGGACGGTCCAGGACGGCCTCGACGCGCTGGCGTTCCTGCGCGCTGACCCTCCTCATCAAGATGTCCCGCGCCCCGATCTCGTGCTGCTGGACCTGAACCTCCCCAAGCTCGACGGTCGCGATGTCCTGCTGCGGATTCGCGAGGATACGAAGCTCCGCACGCTCCCCGTCGTGGTCCTGACCGCGTCCGACCAGGAGCAGGAGCGCCTCGCGGCGATCGGGGCCGACGCCTTCCTCACAAAACCGGTGGACTTCGAGCGTCTGGGGTGGGTGGTGCGGGTGATCGCCAACTTTGGTTGGGCGATCGTGAAGCTGCAGGTGTAGCCCCGGGAGCGTTTCTCCCCCTCGACTTGCGTAAGGACAATGGCGCGGCGAACATGGCTAGACACTATGCAACTCGCCCGCGTGGGGGCGGCTCGGGCCTGGTGGTCCGACTGGTCTTCAAAACCAGCTGGGGCTCGTTCGAGCCTCGGTAGGTTCGATTCCTACACGCTCCCGCCACCGCCGTGACCACCGACCTGCACGCGGCGCCCCCGCCCCTCGCCCCCGACCCCCGGGAGAGCCGGGGACGCACCGACCTCGAGGGCATGCTGCGCGCCCGCCTGCTGCAAGAGAGCGGGCTGGCCCTGTACGGCCACCCCGTGCTCATGGCGCTTGTCTTGCTACTCACCTGGGAGCATATCTCGCACACCCTCGCCCTGGCCTGGGGGCTGGCCGTTGTCCTCGCGACCGCCTTCCGCGGTGGCTGGCTGGGCACGGTGGAGCGGCGGCGGCTCAGCGACGCGCAGGTTCGCCTGGGCGTGCGGGTCACCGTCAGCCTGCTCGGGCTCTGCTGGGGCGTGGGCGCCGGGATGATCCTGCGGGATGCGACGATCACAGACCTCGCCTTGGTCCTGGTCGTGCTCGCGGGGATTATCGCGGGCTCGACCGCGACGCTCGGCGCCGATCCGCCGAGTTTTTTCGGATTCCTGGGTGCGATCACGCTGCCCGTGTTCGTCGGGCTCCTGGCGACCGGCCAGGACCGCCTCCACCTCATCACGGCCACGATCGTGGCATTCTACGCGGGGGTCCTGACGATCGTCTTCCGGCGGACGCACGCGGCCTTGCTCGAGCAGCTGCGCATGACATCGCTCATCGCCTCGAGCGAAGAGGCGGCGAAGCGCGCCGAAGTCGTCATGCGGGACGCGCGCGATCTCGCGCAACGCACGGCGCAGGCGCGCTCCGCCTTTCTCGCGAACATGAGCCACGAGATCCGCACCCCGATGAA
>WNGJ01000084.1_pt1 | contig 68555 bp, 63 predicted proteins | sample 5400611 | NCBI WGS metagenome assembly WNGJ01 (sample SAMN13153375, study PRJNA577476) | soil metagenome | isolation source: 40 cm soil or saprolite under Garry oak tree replicate 1 | place: USA:California | collected 2016-06-15 | reverse complement strand
GCATTCCGCTTGCCTGCCTGAGGTCCGTACCGTTTCTGCAGGGTCGACGGACATCCGGAGGACATGATGGCCACAGATAACCGGGCTGAGATCGCCGCCTCGGTGGCCGCCCTGCAGGACCTTGGCCCCGGCTATGACCAGGCACTGGCCGAGGGTCTGGTGGAACGCATCGGCGCGGACATCGACAAGCGGATCGCGGCCGAGATCGAAAATCGGGTCACCGCGGAGGTGGACAGCCGCATCCTGACCCAGCTGGACCGGTACGCGGGGTGCAGGCACCAGCGCCGCCGGGCCAGACGCATGATCCGGGCCGAACGGCGCATGACCCGGGCCGAGCGGGCCGACCGCCCCGGTCGGCAGTCCTTGGTGCTGGCCCTCGGCTCCATGCTGGTCGCCCTGCCGGTGACCGCGATCGTGCTCGCGGGGTCCCCGGGCGTCGCCGCCATCATGCTCATGGCCCTGATCTCGGTCATCGTTGGCATCATCAATGTGGCCTACGCCCTGCGCAAGCACCCGCAGCCGTAGCCGCCGCAGGCCACCCGGGGCGGGAAACGACGCACCCTAAGCCGGGGGCGGCACGTCAGGCGGGGGTGGGACGTCGAGGACGAGAGCGGTGGCCATCCCGCCGCCGGCGCACATCGCGGCCACGCCGGCGCCGCCACCGCGGCGGCGCAGTTCATAGATGAGCGTGAGCACCATCCGGGCCCCGGTCATCGCGACGGGATGACCCAGGCTGCAGCCGCTGCCGAGGACGTTCACGATGTCCTCATCGAGCCCGAGCGCCCGGGTGGCGGCGACGCTCACCGAGGCGAAGGCCTCGTTGATCTCCCAGAGGGAGACGTCCCCGGCCGACAGGCCTGCCCGGGCCAGCGCCTTCGGGATGGCCACCGCCGGCGCCAGGCCAGTCTCGGCCGGCGGCACGCCTGCCGAGGCCCACGCCCGGACGACCGCCAGCGGCTCGAGCCCCTGATCGACGGCGAAAGACCGGTCGGCGACGACCATCGCCGCCGCGCCGTCGTTCACGCCCGCCGAGTTGCCGGCGGTGATGCTGAAGCCTTCGATCTCCGGGTGCAGCGGCTTCAGCGACGCGAGCTTCTCCAGGCTCGAGGTCCGCCTGGGGTGCTCGTCGATCGCGAAGGTGACCCGGGTCCCGTCACGACGGATGACCTCGATGGCGAAGATCTCGTCGGCGAAGCTCCCGGCGTCGATCCCGGCGACGGCGCGCCGATGGGAGCGAAACGCCCACGCGTCCATCTCCTGCCGGGTGATGCCGGCCTTGACCGCGGCGTTCCAGCCGACCGTGATCGTCATATCCCTGATCGGGGCGTCAGGTGTTTCCCGATGGCTGGGCGCAAGCCCCCGGCTTCGATCGCGGCGTAACGGGCGATGTCCCCGCCGCCGTAGAGCGACTCACCCAGCACGACGTCGTCCACCAGGTCGGGTGCAAGACCAGATCGCCGAACGGCCTCGGCGACCGCCATCGTGCCGAGCTCGAGAGCGTCGACGTCGACCAGCGATCCCTTGTACGCAGTCCCGATCGCCGTTCGGGCACCCGAGACGATCACCGCCTCATGGTTCGGCATGTGTGGCTCCTCATTGGGGCCGGGACGTGACACCCGGTCCGTTCGGGATAATTAGTTTTTGATCGTGACCAGCTGGCCGGGGCGCTCGGCGGTCAGCTCGTCGTGGTCGACGAGCACCTTGCCGTTGACGAGCGTGTAGTCGTAGCCGTGCGCCCGCTGGACGAAGCGGCTGGCGCCCAGGGGGAAGTCGGCCACCATCTCGGGCGTGCGCAGGTGCAGGCCGTCCAAGTCGATGACGTTGACGTCGGCGAACGCGCCCGGCGCCAGCCGCCCCCGGCCGGCCAGGCCGAATAGCTCGGCACCCTCCAGGGTGAGCTTGTAGATCGCCGTGCCGATGTCGAGCCGCGCGGAGTCCCTGACCCAGTGACTGAGCACGTACGAGGGCTGGCCCGCGTCCATGGTCAGCGCCACGTGCGCGCCGGCGTCTCCCAGGCCGAGGACCACGTGGGGATTGGTCAGCATCGCGGCGACGGCGTCGAGGTCGGAGTTGAGGACGGGGTAGTACAGCAGGCCGAGGCCGCCGGTTTCGACCGTGAAGTCGACGAAGGCGCCTGCGGGCGTGGTGCCCCGGCGCGCAGCCTCGGCGGCCAGGCTGTTCTCCGGCCGCACGTCGTAGTGGGCCACGCCGGGGGGCAGCAGGAACAGCTTGGCCGGGTCCTTCGGCGCCAGCGGGCCGGACTGGCCCGCGCTGGCGTCGGCTTGCTGGGCGAGTGTGCGGCGCAGGGCCTCGTCGGCCAGGGCCTGCACCCGGTCCGGCCAGGGCTTGGCCATGAGCTCGGCCCACCCGGGCACGGTGTCGTACGGCGTCCGGCCCACCAGGCCGTACAGGATCGCCGTACCGCGGGCCGATGTCTGCGGTCGGAGGCTGGCCCCCCTCCCCCGGGCGGCGGCGACCTGCTCCATCACCCAGGACCACAGGCCCGGACGGCGGTCGCTCTGCGTGATGGCGAACGTCAGCGGGCGGCCGGACGAGCGGCTCACTTCCTCCATCCACGCCAGCTCGGCCACCGAGTTCTCCCGCGCCGCGCCGTCGCGCTCGCCGATCCGCGGCACGACCTCGATCACGCCCTTCCCGCGGGTCCCGAGGACGGCGGCGATGCCGGCGAGCTCCTCCGGACGGGCGAACGTGCCGGGCAGCGGCGTCCCGTCCGGCACGGTGTGCAGGAAGCTCCGCGACGTGGAGAAGCCAAGTGCTCCGGAGTCCATGGCCTCGGCGAGGACCGCCGCCATGCCGGCGATGTCGTCCTCGGTGGCCGGCGCCTCATCCAGGCTGCGGGCGCCCATGACGTAATACCGCAGGGCCGCGTGGCCGATCATGCCGCCGACGTTGACGCCGAGCCGGCGCCGACCGAGGATGCACAGGTAATCGCCGTAGCTCTCCCAGCCCCAGGGCAGGCCGGCCATGATCGTGTCGGCCGGGATGTCCTCGACGGAGTCCATCATGCCGGCGAGATACTTCTCCTGGCCGGGGCGGATGGGGGCGAAGGTGACACCGCAGTTGCCGAGCACCACCGTCGTCACGCCGTGCCAGCACGACGAGCTGGCGGCCGGATCCCAGAACAGCTGGGCGTCGAGGTGAGTGTGGATGTCGACGAAGCCGGGCGTGACGATCCGGCCGCTGGCGTCGATCTCGCGCTCCCCCCGGTCGCTCACCACGCCCACCTCGGTGATGCGGTCACCGTCGATGGCGACGTCGGCCCGCGTCGGGGCCGAGCCGGTCCCGTCGACCACGTCGCCGTGGCGGATCACAATGTCATGCATGGCTCGCGTCCTTCTCTTCTAACGGAGCATGTACTTACTTACAATAGCTCGCAGGCCCCCGGGCGTCATCCCGGGCAACAGGAGAGAGTGTGCGTTTACTTTGCTAGAGTGACCGTGGGGTTCGGACGCTACCTGCTCCGCCGGCTCTCTTCGGGAGTGCTTTTGGGATCGATGGATGGCCGCGTGACGATCGTCACTGGCGCGAGCCGTGGCATCGGCCGGTGCATCGCCGAGCGGTTCGCGGCCGAGGGGGCGGCGGTGGCGCTGGTGGCCCGGACGGCCGTCCCTGGTACGTCGTCTCTTCCCGGGTCGCTCGAGGAGGTCGTGAACCGCATCCGGGCGCGCGGGGGCCGAGCCGAGGCCGTACCTGCCGATCTCACCGAGCCGGAGGACATCGAGACAGTCGTGGCCCGGGCCACCGAAGCGCTCGGACCGGTGGACACCCTGGTGAACAACGCGGGCGTGAACTTCTACGGGCCGGCCCTCGACATCCGCGGGCGCCGCTACGCGCTGATGTTCCAGATGATGGTCCATGCCCCGTTCCGGCTGTGCCAGCTGGCGATTCCCGGCATGGTCGAGCGCGGACGGGGCTGGGTGCTGAACATTACCTCCAAGCAGGCTCGCCATCCGAAGGGACCTCCGTACCCGGATTGGGCGAGCGACGGCTGCGTGCCATACGGGATGTGCAAGGCGGCGCTGGACCGGTTCACGACCGGCCTGGCGGCGGAGCTGTACGGCTCGGGCGTGAGCGTCAACGCCCTCGGCACGTCGGGCTTGGTGATGACGCCGGGCGTGGCGATGGTTTCGCCGCATACGCCGGACAATGCCCCGGTTGAGCCGGACAGCGCCATGGCGGATGCTGCCCTCATGCTGTGCAGCGCACCCACCGGCACGGTCACCGGGCGTATCGCTTACAGCATGGAGCTGCTCGAGCGGCCTTTCCCTGATGGGCCGTGGGCGTTGTCGGGCACGTTCTGACCGATCTGACGCAGAAGGGGAACTGATGAAAGTCACGGTGGATCCGGACCGGTGCCAGGGGCATGCCCAGTGCTGGGAGATCTGCCCGGAGGTGTTCTCCCTCGATGAGGAGGGGCATTCGGTGGTATTGGTCGACGAGGTCCCGGCCGGGCTTGAGGCGAAAGCGAGCCGGGCCGCCGATAACTGCCCCGAGCGTGCGATCACCGTGGACTGAGCCGGGTCAAGGCCGGTCGTTCGGTCGTCCTGTTCATGATCGTGGCCAGTTCGGGCCGAATAGTGACCAAAACTGGCCATGATCATGGTCTAGACGATGACGGTACGGACGCCTTCGGCGCGAGTCAGCAGGGCGATGCCGTCGTTGATCTCGTCGAGCTTGATGCGCTGGGAGATCATCGATCCGAGGTCCAGCTGGCCGGCCTCGGCCAGGCGGATGAACCGGGGGAAGTCGCGCAGGATCTGGGACCCGCCGACCACGGACCCGGCCAGGCGCTTGCCCGAGAACACCGCCTGGATGGCGGGCAGCGTCAGCGTGTCGCCCACGGCCGGCATGCCCACGAGCGTCACCGTGCCCTCGGCGCGCGCCATGTCGAAGGCCTGCACCATGAGCTCAGGGCGCCCGACGACTTCGAAGCTGAAGTCGGCCCCGCGTCCTTCGGTCAGCGCCCGGACCTGCTCGACCGGGTTCGCGGCGGCCGGGTCGACGGTATGCGTCGCTCCCACGCGGACACTCGCCTCGCGCCGCCCGGGCGCCGGGTCGATGGCGATGAGGACCGACGCGCCGGCGATCCGGGCCCCCTGGATCACCGACTGGCCGACGCCACCGCACCCGATCACCGCCACGCTGGAGCCCGGGATGACGGCGGCGGTGTTGAGGGCGGCCCCCAGGCCCGTCGTGACGCCGCACCCGAGGAGGGCGAGCTGCTCGTCGGCGAGGTCGGTCTGCACGCGGACCACCGATGCCTCGTGCACCACCATGGCTTCGGCGAACGTCCCGCAGCCGCAGACCGCGGCGATCCGCTGACCGGTCCTGAGCTCGAACCGGAGGGCCGCCTTCACCACCGGGTTGAGCTCGCAGTGATTGGACATGCCGTTGAGGCACCACCAGCAGTTCCCGCACGCGGGCGTGACGGATGCCAGGACGCGGTCTCCGACCCGGACGCGGCGGACCTCGGAACCGATTTCCTCCACGACCCCGCAGCCCTCGTGACCGGGCACGATCGGAAGCGGGAGGGGCGACAGGCCGTTGATCACGTTGAGGTCGGTGTGGCAGATGCCGCTCGCGGTGACGCGCACGAGGACGTCCTGTGGCCCGATGTCCGGGACGGGGAGGTCTTCCATGACGAGCGGCTGGCCGACCTCGTACGCGACGACAACTTTCATGGCGAACCCTTACCGATCCGGTCCGGCGGCTGGCGGCTGACCGCAGCCAACCCCCTGAGTGAGCGAAGACTCACTTATCTTACGTAGTTGCCGCTGCTGCCGCCATAGTAGACTAAGTGAGCGCTTCCTCGCTTATGGATACCTGCCAGGCGGCGGGAGTGCTGAGCCAGATCCCCTGCCGGGCCGTCCGGAGGTACGCAGCGATGGACTACCAGCTGATCGACGCTGACGAGCACTACTACGAGCCCGACGACTGCTTCTCCCGTCACATCGAGGCGCGCTTCAAGGATGAGACGATCAGCGTCAAGCGGGGTGCCGACGGCCTGGGCCGCATCTTCCTCCGCGGCCAGCGCACGTTCATGAGCGTGATGCCCGGCGACTACGCTTCGGCCCCCGGCGCCCTGGAGGGCCTGTTCGCCGGCGAGGTCGCCGACGGGTTCACGCACCGCGAGGTGATCAACGCCAAGGACCACCCGGCGTTCACCGAGAAGGCGGCTCGGCTGGCGTTGATGGACGCGCAAGGCGTCGAGGCGACCATCATGCTGCCCACCCTGGGCGTCGCCGTCGAGTACGACATGAGGGACGACGTCGAGCTGACCTACGCGAGCCTGCGGGCGTTCAACCGCTGGCTGGAGGAGGACTGGGGGTACGGGGCCGACGGGCGCATCTTCGCCGTGCCGATGCTGTCGCTGCTCGACATCTCCCGCGCGGTGGCCGAACTGAACCGCGTCATCGAGGCCGGCGCCCGCCTGGTGCACCTCTGCCCGGGGCCGGCCGGGAGCCGCTCGCCCGCCGACCCGCTGTTCGACCCGTTCTGGGCCATCGCCGCCGAGGCCGGAGTCCCGGTCGTGTTCCACGTGTCGAACAGCGGCTACCAGCACTTCTACGGGACGCACTGGTCCGAGAACCCGGACAATCCCTCGCACCTGCAGTCACCGCTGCAGTGGGCGCTCTGTAACACCGAACGCCCGGTGGTCGACACGCTGATCGCGCTGACACTGCACAACCTGTTCGGCCGCCATACGGGCGTGAAGATCGTCTCGATCGAGAACGGCTCGAGCTGGCTGAAGCCGCTGTTCAAGACGGTCGACAAGGCGGCAGCGCTCGGCCGCCGCGGCTCGATGCTCGGCGGCCAGCTTCCGCCCCGGCCCAGCGAGGCCCTGGCGGAGCACCTGTGGGTCTGCCCGTTCCCGGAGGACGACGTCGACGAGCTCATCGGTGCCATCGGGGCCGAACATGTCTTGTTCGGCTCTGATTACCCGCACCCCGAAGGGCTCCGGGAGCCGCGTGACTACGTCGGGCGGCTGTCCGGCTGCGGCGACGCGGTCACGCGCAGAGTGCTCCGCGGGAACACCGCCAGCCTTCTCGGGCTGCTCGACCACACGCCAGCACTGGCGGGCTAGCCTGCACCTGCCCGCTCAGCTCGCCGGCCCGGTCATGGCGAAGCGCGCCTCGACTTGGGCGGTCACCGTTTGCCTGGCCGGTTCGAAGTCCAACTCGGCCTCAGGCGGCCTCCTGCGAAAGCCGACGGCCATGCCCCGGAAAAGCGGTCTCGGGCTCAACCTCCAGCGAGGCCTCGCCCCTGACCGAGATAACCGGCTGCCCGTCCATCGCCGCTCCCTCGCCTTCGCCGCGCAATGCCCAGCCTAGGCTCCCCCGGCTGCTGGCGGCGGCTCCGTCCGCTCCTGGCCGAACCAGGCGGCCCGGTAGAGCGATGCGAGCGCACCGCACCTCCACGTCGCGGATCAGCCGCCCAGCGACTCCCCGCCGGGAAGCGTTATGTCAGGAGTCCTGGGGCTAGGCCTCCCAGCGTTGATGCCATGGGCGGCATCCGTGTGCATGCCCAGGATGGGATCGGCGCTGAGGTACTCGTCACTGCGCGTTCCGCTCAGGCCCCCGACCAGCGGCGAGCGGATCAGGACCACCACGCCGGCGCACATGACCGTGAGGGCCAGGACGTCGAGGGTCACGAATCCCGGCCCGGGTCGCAGCCGCTCGCCGAAAGCGGTGACTCCGATGACGATGCTGGCCAAGGGGTTGACGATGACGCTGGTGGTCCGCGACGCGGCGATCGGCCCCGCGTGCAGGGCGCTTTGCACCAGGTACAGCCCGCACGCGCCGGTCAGGCCCAGCGCATAGGGGTCCCAGTTCCCGAGCACGTGAACCCAGCCGCCGTGATGCAGCAACGCGGTCAGGGTCTTAGTCAGGGCGGCGTTGCACGCGAACAGGACGGCTGAGGCGGCGCCGAGCGCAGCGGCCCGCCACCAGCGGGGGCCGGCGCGGCTCGCCGCGATGAGCGCCAGTACGCACGCCGCGCTCACCAGCGAAACCGCCAGCCACGCCCGGCCGCCGGGCTGCCCCGTGCCCGCAGCGGGCGACGCGGCGGCGAAGAAACCGGCAAGACCCGCCACGATGGCCGCGATCCCCGTCAGCTCGCGCCAGCCGACGCTGCGATGGAAGGCCGTCACCAGGATGATTACGAGGAAGATCAGCTCGCAGGTGAGCACCGGCTGGACCACGCTGAGCTGGCCATAGCGCAGTGCCGACGCCTGCAGGACGAACATGCAGAGCATGAGGCCAAAGCCGGTCAGCCAGCCACGTTTGCGCAGCGCGTGAGTCATCAGCCGCGGACTGAAGCTGGAACCGACGGGGGCCGACTCCAGGGCAACCCGCTGGAGCACCACCGCCAGGGCAGACAGGAACGCCGCGCCGGCCGCCAGGACGATTGCCACAGCCACTGCGTAGTCCTCCCGGCCTGAGGGTCCAGAACCAGGATGCGCAGCATCCGCCGGACAGTAAAGGGAACCTCATAACAAATGACACCAGAATTCCCGGGCGGCTCAGCGGAGGGGAGCTTTCAGGCTGCTTCCGGGTGCCTGGTCTGGCCACCGGTTGGTAGCCGCATGACGCATTTGTGGTTTAGCGTGGCGGCCATGGACGATGAGTCCTTGCGCGTCTCAGACGCCGACCGCGAGCAGGCTATCGTCGCGCTTCGCGAGCATCTTCTCGCGGGCCGCCTGACGCTTGAGGAGTTCTCCGAGCGAGTCGATGCCGCCCTGCGGGCCCGGTTCGGCGGGGAGTTGGCGCGTGTCCAGGACGACCTGCCCAAGGTCTTTGCAGAGACGGCCGGTTCGCGCCGCAAGCCCGCCCGCTTCACGGCGGCCTTGCTTGGTCATGTCGCGCGACGCGGGCGGCTCAGGCTGCGCGGGTGGGCCTTGGCCACCAGTGCCTTCGGAGATCTGGACTTCGATCTGCGCGAAGCCACGATCGATCAGCGGCGGACGACGGTAACGGTTCTCGCGGCGTTCGGTAACGTCGATGTCTATGTGCCGGAAGGCGTCAACGTGGACGTCGGCGGAATCACGGTCTTCGGCCACCGCCGGGACTGGGGCCGCGACGCCGGCCGCCCAGACGCCCCGGCCGTCCGTGTCCGCGTACTCGGCTTTGCCGGGACAATCGACGTATGGCGGGTACCGCACGATATGCGCGGCAGCAGCTACAGCGATATATTCCGCGAACTTGACGACGGCCGACGCCAGCTTCGCGCGTGAAATGGCCACGACCGGAGCTGGGCTCCGTCCCTCGACCGGGTAACCATAATCGGCTGTTCCGGGCCCGGTGTGCATCCTGCCGCAGGTCAGCCGAGATCCACGTCCGCGCGCACAATCGAGTAGGACGCCATGTCCCGCCACTTTCCAGCTCGGAAGCAGGATCCGCGCAGTGTGCCTTCGCGGGTGAAACCGGCCTTTTCCAACGACCGCTGCTCGGCTAGGTTGCCGACGTCAGTCGTGGCCGCGACCCGGTTTAGCTGGGTGTGCGTGAATAGGTATTCCGCCAGCAGCCGCTGCGCCTGCGTGCCGTATCCCCGCCCCCGGGCCCTGGCGAGCAGCCCGATCCCGATGTCCCAGCTAAAGGAACTCGGACCTGTCTGCACCTTGCGCCAGCTGACCTCGCCGATGAACTCGCCGACCTCATCTGCGCCGCCAAGTACCACGGCCAGCCTGCCGTGGTCTTCGGAGATGAATCCCTTCTCCGCAAAGCCCCGGCGTAGTCCGCCTGGGTTCTGATAACCAAAAAACCCGTACTGCGACGCCTCGCCTGGATCCACGTAAAGCAACTCGAGGAGATCAAGTTCGGCCTCGATGACCGGTCGTATATGTACCAGTTTGGCCACGAAAATATCGTAGCCGGTGAGCCGCACGTCGCGGCGCAGCCTGGGTTACGCGGCGTATCCGGTGGCCTTGTCCACCACCATCCGGACGACCACGCGGACCGCGCCGGGCCGGTCCTCACCGGGGTCCTTGCCGTCGTACTTCCATGACAGCCGGGTGTCAACCCGCCGGCCGACGTCCGGCGTCATCGACACCCGGCCCCGCAGCTCGACATAGTTCTCCGGATCCGCGGAATCGAGCACGGTGACGCTGACGCGCGGATCCCGCAGCATATTGCGGTGCTTCACACGCCCCTGGACCGTGGAGAACAGCAGGTCGCCGCCGTCGCGGCCGACCCACACCACCGAAGTCTGCGGGCTGCCGTCGGGATTGACCGTGGCCAGGACCGCATAATTCCTGCCGTCGACCAGCCTGAGCGCCGATTCGCTGAGTGGGATGCCCATGGCGGCACGGTAACAGCACCGAAACCTCAACGGCATTGCATGATCATGCACTGATGTGCATATAATTGCACTTGTGTCCAAGGTACTCTCCTCCCTGCCCGTCGGCGAACGCGTCGGTGTCGCCTTCTCCGGCGGCCTCGACACCTCGGTAGCGGTCGCGTGGATGCGCGAGAAGGGTGCAGTGCCGTGCACCTATACCGCCGACATCGGCCAGTACGACGAGCCCGACATCGCCTCGGTGCCCGGGCGCGCCGCGGTATACGGCGCGGAGGCCGCCCGGCTGGTCGACTGCCGGGAGGCCCTGGTCGAGGAGGGGCTCGCGGCCCTGGCCTGCGGGGCGTTCCATATCCGGTCCGGTGGCCGCGCCTACTTCAATACCACCCCGCTCGGGCGGGCCGTCACTGGCACCCTGCTGGTGCGCGCGATGCTCGAGGACGACGTGCGGATCTGGGGGGACGGCTCTACCTTCAAGGGCAACGACATCGAGCGGTTCTACCGTTACGGCCTGCTGGCCAACCCCTCCCTGCGGATCTACAAGCCATGGCTGGACGCGTGCTTCGTCAGCGAGCTCGGCGGCCGCAGGGAGATGTCCGAGTGGCTAGCTGCCCGTGGCCTGCCCTACCGGGATAGCGCGGAGAAGGCCTACTCCACCGACGCGAACATCTGGGGCGCGACCCACGAGGCCAAGGTGCTCGAGCACCTCGAGGTGGGCATCGAGATCGTCGAGCCGATCATGGGCGTGCGGTTCTGGGACCCCGCCATCGAGATAGCCACCGAGGACGTCACGATCGGCTTCGAGCAGGGACGGCCGGTGACGATCGACGGAAAAGAGTTCGCCTCCGCCGTCGACCTGGTGCTGGAGGCCAACGCCATCGGCGGCCGACACGGTATGGGCATGTCCGACCAGATCGAGAACCGGGTCATCGAGGCCAAGAGCCGGGGCATCTACGAGGCACCGGGAATGGCCTTGCTGCACGCGTCGTACGAGCGGCTAGTCAGCGCGATCCACAACGAGGACACCCTCGCCAGCTATCACAACGAGGGACGGCGACTCGGCAGGCTGCTGTACGAAGGCCGCTGGCTGGACCCGCAGGCGCTGATGCTGCGCGAGTCGCTCCAGCGCTGGGTCGGGACGGCGGTCACCGGCGAGGTCGCCCTCCGGCTGCGGCGCGGTGAGGACTACTCCATCCTGGACACTTCCGGCCCGGCGTTCAGCTACCACCCGGACAAGCTCTCCATGGAACGGACCGAGGACTCCGCCTTCGGGCCGGCCGACCGCATCGGCCAGCTGACCATGCGCAACCTCGACATCGCCGATTCGCGTGCCAAGCTCGAGCAGTACGCCGGACTCGGCATCCTCGGCAGCTCGCACCCGGCGCTGGCCGGCGCCACACAGGCGGCCCCGGCCTGGCTGATCGGCGTGATGCCCGAGGGAGGGGCCGAGGCGATCGCCTCCCGCGGCGAGGTCGCCGGCGGCGACGAGCTGCTTGATCACGCTGCGATGGAATCCGGCACCGACTGACCAGCCACGACCCAGATTAGTCCGCTGGCTGCCGGGCGACCTTCGCGGCCAGGAGGGCGTCGATCTGCTCGCCGCTGACGCCCAGTTGGGTGAGGACCTCCACGGTGTGCTGGCCAATTCCGGGGAGCATCAGCCGCGGACCGCCGTGGGCCGCGGGCTCTGCGGGGCCGCATCGCAGCAGGGGGCCGATCTGCTCGAAGTGGCCCCAGTCGGCGGTCTTGTACGACACCACCCGTCCGAGCTGGCGGTTCACCGGATCATCGAGGACGGCACGCCGGAAACCGTCCCGGTTCAGCGGCTCGATGAGCTCGGCGAGGAGTCCGAGGCCCCGCAGCCGGCCGACCCACTCGGCCGCGGGCGCCGTCGCGAAGGCGGCTTCGAGGACCGCTTCCGCCTGGCGGGCGACGGCGTCGGCGGCGCTGCCGCGCAACGGCGTGTACGTCGCGGGGAGCGACGTGACCTCCGGGAGGGAGGCCAGCCGCAGCCAGGCCTCGTGGCCGGGCAGGACGAGCGCGAACCAGTGGCCGTCACCGCCCTGGTAGATGCGGTATCCGGGTCCGTATCCCGTCTGCCCCGCGTCAAGCTCGGGACCGCGCACCAGTTCGCCGTCGCGCTCGAACACTCCGCTTTGCATCAGTATCCCGGCGCCGAGCAGGCTCGTCGCCACGTGCTGCCCTCGGCCCGCCGATACCCGGGCGTACAGGCCGGCCAGCATGCCCGCGGCGGCGACCCATCCACCGGACATATCGATGGGTATCCAGGTCGCCGCCAGCGGGTCGTTGCCGGCCCCGCCGACGGCCCGCTCGAACCCGGTTACCGCCTGCATGAGCGCGTCGTTGCCCGGGAACGCGGCCCGGCGGCCGGTGGCGCCGAACGCGCTGGCGTGGCAGTACACGGCGTTCGGGTTCAGCCGGGTGACCGTCTCCTCGTCGATGCCCAGGCGCTCCGCTACCCCGACGCGGAAGTTGTGCAGGACGACGTCGGCCCACGACAGCAGCCGCTCGACGACCGGCAGGGCCTCCGGTGCGCCGATGTTAAGCGCCAGGCTGCGCTTGCCCCGCTGGCAGGCCGCGATGGCGTACGCGGCGGCGCGCATCGCCTCCCCCTCCGGAGGCTCCACCTTGATGACGTCCGCGCCGAGATCGGCGAGGATTTCGGCGGCGAGTGGTCCGGCCACGAACGCCGAGAAGTCCAGCACCCGCAACCCGGCAAGCAGCCCACTCCCCGAGCGCGTAGGGGTCTGGCGGGATGGATCCCCGTCCCCCCGGGGATACACATCTATCACCGAGCCGACCATGACGTCGAGATGGCTGCCGTCTGATCGCCGGACGGCCAGGCCGATCTCGGCCAGATGGGGGTCGGCCAGGATCTCGCCGGGGCCGAGTACCGGCTCGCACGCGACGCCTGCCGCCCGTAGTCGCCGGATCCAGACGTCGCGCGGCTGGGCGGCGAAGAACGACACCCAGCGCGCGGCCCGCTCGCCGAGCTTTCCGGTCATCTGGTCGCTGTAGTACCCGTCCGCGCTCGGCTCGTCGCCGAGGACCTCGATCAGCGAGCCGTACATCCCCTTGCCGCCGAACCACACCTGGATCAGCTCACCGTCGGCACAGCGGTACAGGAAGTTCGGGAACGTCGAGCCCTTCTCCCAGTACCCCTCGATCTCGGGTGCGGCGCGCTCCGACCGGCCGATCATGCAGCCGAGCGTGGCGAGCATCCCGTCGTAGAGCGAGGTCTCGGCCCAGCCCCCGGCCCCCGTCCGGGCCCGGCGGAACAAGAGCGCGAGCACCGACACGATCAGCAGGGAGGCCGTGCCGCTGCCGGACGCACGGACGTCGGCGAAGATCGGACCGGGCCGGTGGCCGGCGAGCTGGGTGCAGAACCCGGCCCTCGCCTCCACCAGGAGGCCGAAGTCCTCGACGCTCCCCTGAGATGTCCGGCTGGGGCGGCACCGGGCGTAGACCAGCGACGGGTTCGCCGCCTGCAGGTCGCGGTAGCCCAGGCCCCGGCCTTCGACGAGTGCCTCCGGCCCGTACACCAGCGCGACGTCCGCGTCGCGGAGCAGCGCGAACACCTCGTCGCGGTCGTCGGTGGCGACGACGCGCTTGTCGCGGTGCCAGGCCCGGCGCCACGTCACGCCGGAGTCGATGGGCATCGCCGCGGCGCCCGTCACCCGGACGACGCTGGCGCCAAGGTCGGCGAGGAGCATGCCCGGCACTCCCCCGGCCAGCCCGAGGCCGAGGTCACTGGTGCCGACGGCGACTTCGACGACCGACAGCCCGGCCAGCGGAGCGCTCACGGCGCCACCCGTGTCTGGGCCGGAACCCGCAGGCGCGGCAGCACTTCCTCGGCGGCCAGCGTGACCACCTCGAGCGTGTTGTCGGGTGCGGCCGGGGAGATCACGAAGTGGCGGACACCGGCATCGACGTAGTCCTGGAGCCGGGCCGCTACCTCCTCCGGCCTGCCCGCCGGGGCGATGCGGTCGAGCATGGCGGCCGGTTTATCGCCGTAGGCGCCGCCGAGGAACGTGGCGACGTCGTCGCGGGCGCGGTCACCGTCCCGGCGGACGGAGCAGTAGAGGTACATCATCCACTCGAAGCCCGCTAGATCCCGGCCAGCTGCATGCGCTTCTTCGGAGATGGCGCGCACCGACCGCGCGTAGGCGTCCGGCGATATGAGATAGGGCATCCACCCGTCGCCTAGGCGGGCGGCGCGGCGCATGGCCGGCTGCTTGCGGCCGGACACGAGCAGCGGCGGGCCACCCGGCTGCATCGCCGGGGCCTCGGCTCCCGGCGGTCGCACCGGCCGGAGCTCGGCCTCGTCGAACCGGAAGAACCTGCCGTGGTGGCTGACCGGCCCGCCGCTCCAGAGGAGGCGGAGAAGCTCCATGGCCTCGTCGGTCCGGGGGCCGCGCTCGGCGACCGGCACGCCGACGGCGTCGAACTCGCGGCTGAACTCGCCGCCGACGCCCACGCCGACGCAGACCCGGCCACCGGACCGGGAGTCGAGGTCGGCGAGCTGCTTGGCCACGATCACCGGGTGGTACAGCGGCAGCAGGAGGACGGCGGTGCCTACCCGCACCCGTTCGGTCCACGCGGTCATCAGGGCCAGGCGGGTGATCGCCTCGCCGGTCGAGCTCGGCGGCAGGACGTGGCCGCCCTGCCAGATCGATTCGATCGGGAGACGTTCGGCGGCGGCCAGCCAGTCGCGGTCCGGCTCCGGGATGGCTGCCGCACCGAAGATGATGCGATCGCCTGGCATCCCTGCTCCTTCGCGAGTGGCTCTCGGGACGCCACCGGGCGGTCCCTGGTCGCTTGAAGATAGCAAATGCTCACTTTTTCGGGTAGAGGGGTAGTGTGAGCGAACGCTTTCTTTGCGCCGTACTGAACCAGGAGAAGCGCATGCCAGGGCCGTTGTCGGGACTGAAAGTGGTCGAGTTGCAGGGGCGGGGACCGGGCCCGTTCGGCGCCATGATCCTCGCCGACCTCGGGGCGGACGTGATCCGCATCGCCCGGCTGGAGGACCTCTTCCCCGCCGGCCAGGAGAGCGGGACGGAGCGGATGATCCGCGGCCATCGCCGGATCGACCTGATCGCGCGCGGCCGGCGCTCGGTCGCGGTCGACCTCAAGCAGCTAGACGGCCTCGCCGCCGTACTCCGGCTGGTCGACGGGGCCGACGTGCTGCTCGAGGGCTTCCGGCCCGGAGTGGCCGAACGGCTCGGCATCGGCCCGGATGTCTGCCTGGAGCGCAATCCCCGGCTGGTGTACGCCCGCGTCACCGGCTGGGGCCAGGACGGGCCGTACGCGCGGACCCCCGGCCACGACATCAACTACGTCGCCCTGGCCGGCGCGCTCGACCCGCTGCGCCGCGCGGGCGAGCCGCCCGCGCCGCCGCTCAATCTGCTGGGCGACTACGGCGGCGGGGGCATGCTCGCCGTGGCCGGCATCCTGAGCGCCTTGTTCGAGCGGTCGTGCTCGGGTCTGGGGCAGGTCATCGACGCCTCGATGATCGACGGGGTGGCCCTGCTGACCACGCTCCTGCACGGGATGCGTGCCGAGGGCCTGTGGTCCGACATCCCCGGCTCCAACGTCCTGGACCTCGGCGCCCCGTTCTACAACGTCTACGAGACCGCCGACGGCCGCTACCTGACGGTCGGGTGCGGCGAGCCGCAGTTCTACGCGGAACTGCTCGAGCGCCTGGGCCTCGGCGACGAGCTCCTGCACGCCCAGAGCGACCCCGCGACCTGGCCGGAGGGCAAGGCCCGGCTGGCGGGCGTCTTCAAGAGCAAGCCGCTCGCGGAATGGTGCGCGCTGCTTGAGGGCACGAACACCTGCTTCGCGCCGGTGCTGACGCTGGCCGAAGCGCCGGCCCATCCGCACAACGTCGAGCACCGGACGTTCACTGAGATCGACGGCGTGGTGCAGCCCGCGGCCGCGCCCCGGTTCAGCCGGACCCCCGCGGCGGTCACGACGCCGCCGCCCGCGGCCGGGGAGCACACGACGGAGGTCCTGCTCGAGCGGGGCTTCAGCCGCGCCGAGGTCGACTTGCTGCTCGGCGCCGGCGTCGTGGGTCAAGGGCGATGATGGACGCGACGACAGGGATACCGCCCGCGGTCACCGAGGAGACCGAGATGTTCTGGGCCGCGGCCAAGGAAGGCCGCCTGGTCGTCGAGGGCTGCTCGTCCTGCGGCGCCGAGTCGTTTCCGCCGAGAGGGATGTGCCGCTCGTGCCGTGGGCGGACGATGGTCCCCGTCGAGATCACCAGCCACGGTCACGTTTACAGCCTCACCGTCAACTACCAGCGGTGGCTTCCGGACCTCGAAGTTCCGTACGCCATCGTCCTCGTCGAGTTCCGCGATCATCCTGGCGTGCGGGTGGTCGGCCGGCTCCGAGGCTGCCCACCGGAGGAGGCCGCCATCGGCATGACGGTCGACATCGGCTTCGAGCCCGGACCGGGTGACTACGCCATCCCCAGCTTCGTGGCTCTGCTAGCCCGGGGGGACGACCCCCCCAGACCCCCCCGCGAGGGCATAGCCCGGGGGGACGACCCCCCCAGACCCCCCCGCGAGGGCATGGCCGGGGGACCGGATGGGATCTGACCTGTTCGAGCGGCGGGCGGTGATCTCCGGCGTCGGCCAGTCGGCCATCGGCCGGCAGGTCGACCGATCGGGCTTGGCGCTCACGATCGACGCCATCCTCGCCGCGGTCGAAGACGCAGGCCTGACGATCGACGACATCGACGGCCTGGCGATGTTCCCGGGCGGAGGCGTGGCGAACCTGCCCGGCTACGCGAACGGGAACCTGTATGAGGTCCAGGACGCGCTGGGGATCACGACGACGTGGCGTCAGGGGATCGTCGAGGGGATGTCGCTGCCCTTCTACGGGCCGGTCCAGGCGGTGGCCACCGGCCAGGCGCGCAACGCCGTCATCTGGCGGACCGTTAAGGAGGGCAGCGCCAGCCGCAAGGCCGGGGGCCGCCCGGCGTACGGCTCGGTCAAGCCGGTCGCCGAGGGGCCGCTCGCCTGGCTACTCCCGGTCGGGATGCTGTCACCGGTCTGCCAGGTGGCCCCGTACGCCGCCCGCTACATGCACGAGTACGGCGTCACCCGGGAGCAGCTGGCGTGGATCCCGGTGACGCAGCGGGCCCATGCCGCGCTCAACCCGGACGCCGTGTACCGGTCGCCGCTGAGCGTCAGCGACTACCTCCAGGCGCGGATGATCTCGTCGCCGATCTGCCTGTACGACTGCGACGTCCCCGCCGACGGCGCCACCGCCATCGTCGTCTCGGCCGCCGAGACCGCGGCCGGCCTCCGTGCGCCGGTCCGCATCGAGGCGATGGCCGGGATGGTCGAGGGCCGGCCGTCGTGGGAGCAGTGGGAGGACATGGGCCGCGTGGGCCACGGTGCCGCCGAAGCGATGTGGGCGCGGACCGACCTGCGCCCCGGCGACGTCGACGTGGCCGAGCTCTACGACGGCTTCACCATCGAAGCCGTCTGGTGGCTCGAGGCCATGGGCTTTTGCGGGACCGGCGAGGCCGGCGCGTTCGTCGACGGGGGCACGCGCATCGCCCTCGGCGGTGAACTCCCGCTCAACACCTGGGGCGGACAGCTGTCCGGCGGGCGCCTGCACGCTGCGTTCGGCCACACCGCCGAGGCGGTGCGCCAGCTCCGGGGCGAGGCCGGCGGTCGGCAGGTAGCGGGCGCGGAGGTCGCCGCGGTGACCAACGTCGGCGGCTTCGAGGCGGGCGCGGCGCTTCTGACGCGCTGGTAAGCGGTTTGGACGAGGAAAGGGGAGCTGTCATGGTGGAGCGCGTCGGCCGGGTCGAGGGCAAGGTGGCGATCGTCACCGGGGCCGGCTCGATGCCGGGCCCCGGGATCGGCACGGGCAAGGCGACCGCGGTCGTGCTCGCCCGGGAGGGAGCGAGCGTCCTGCTCGTCGACCTGCACCCGGAGCGCGCCGAGCAGACGCGGCAGATGATCGAGGAGGAGGGCGGCAAGGCCAGGGTGTTCGGCGCCGACGTCACCCGGGCGGCCGAGTGCGAGGCGATGGTGAGGGCAGCCGTCGACGCCTTCGGGACGGTCGACATCCTGGTGAACAACATCGGGCTAGCGTCGCTCGGGACGGTCGTGGACACGACCGAGGAAGCCTGGGACCGCGCCTTCGACATCAACCTGCGGACCGCGTTCCTCGCGTCCAAGTACGCGGTGCCTGTGATGGCCGAACGGGGTGCCGGGGCGATCGTCAACGTGGCGTCGATCTCGGCCCTGCGGGGCGACGGCACCGTCGCCTACTCGGCGGCCAAGGGCGGGCTGATCGCCATGACCGTCGACATGGCGTACTCGCACGGCCGCCAGGGCATCCGGGTCAACGCCGTCGCGCCCGGGCACATCACCACGCCGATGGTGATGTCGGTCTCGGTCCCCGGGGCCCGCGCCGAGTTCATGAACACGATGCGGTCCGAGGCGGGTCTGCTCGGCACGCCCGGCACCGGCTGGGACGTCGGATGGGCGGCGGCGTTCCTCGCGAGCGACGAAGCCCGGTGGATCACCGGCGTCACCCTCCCCGTCGAGTCCGGCGTGCTCAGCGTGACCCCGCTGATGATGGCCCCGTACCTGCGCGCCATCCCCGACCCCCCAGGCTTAGTTGCGCACCCGGCTGTGTCGGAAGTGGCGGTGCAGCTCGTGCACGCCGACGCCGGATCGCCTGGCGCGGTAGCGCCGGCGCATCGCACGCAGATGCCGTCAGGCGGCCGTGTGCTCATGGAGGTACCGGATCCAGTCAGCTGGTTCGATGACCCATTTGCGGGGCCGGAACAGTCCGGGGTCCTCGGCCTGGTCCCGCTGGTCCTGGCGTTCCTGCGGGGTCCGGGCGTTGGCCAGGCAGATGTAGATAGCCTCGTCCAGGTCGAGCCGCTCGCCGTACCACGGCGGGATGATCGTGTCCGGCGTGATCTCCGCGCCGCCGCGGTCGTGCCGCATCCAGCTCAGCGCCGCGGTGCAGCCGGTCATCTGCGCGGTGCTGACGCTGATCGCCGGGCCGTCCTCCACGTGGCAGCGCGCCGGGTCCGCGGGATGGCCTGGGACCGGCCGGGGGGACGCCGGCATCTCCGCGGAGACGCCGGCAGTCTCGGCGGGGACCCCGGCTGCCTGCGCGGGGACGCCGGGGGTGGTGGTCAGGGCGCCGGTGCCGACGTGCACGATGACCTGGTAGATCTCCGGGTCATCGGCGGCGGCGGCCTTCCCGGCCAGGAACGCCTCGGCGACCGCCAGCAGGGCGTCGGCCAGGCCGCCGGACGTCACCACGGCCGGCCCGGCGGCGGGCGTCTCCGCGGAGACGCTCCCGCCCTTGTCCTGGTGGGGGTGCTCCACGTCGGCGGCCGCCGCGCGCAGCGCCTTGAGCAGCACCGCGCCGGCCAGCGGCGGCAGCCGGAAGCTGCCCGCCAGCGACCCGTCCTCCTCAAACCGCCACGCCAGCCGCCGCCGGACCCGCGCCGCCGCGTCATCGGCGCTGGTGACCTGCCGGTGCGCGCGGGCGAACCGCTCCAGCTGGTTCCCCGTCATCGGACCGGCGATCTCGGCCAGGCCCGCCTCGTTCTCCGGGGTGGCGATCCGGGTCAGCGCCCGCACCTTCGCATACGACAGCCGGGCCGCCCCGAACTCGGCGCGGATCACCGGCAGGTCCCGCAGCGCCCGCGCCACCCGGACATGTTCCCGCGCGGCGCCGGAGGACATCTGGCACTTCCACGACAGCCACTGCGCGCAGCTGTTCATCTCCCAGCTGGCCCAGCCGCGGCGCGCGTCGAAGTCGGCGAGCAGGACCAGGAACCGGCACGTCGCCGCGGTCAGGTGCCCGGCCAGCTCGCAGATCTGCGCCTCCAGCCGCTCCAGCGGCACCGGGTCATCAGGAACAGCGGCGGCCTCGGGGATAGGGATGGTGCTGCCGGGGACACAGCCCGGCTCCTGTATGTCGAACATGTATTTGACACTAGCACCACGGTCTGACAATCCCCGGCAGCAGCACTGCTGACCAGGGACGCGGCACCCTTCGGGCCGCCGCCCGCCATGGCAGATGTCGATTGGACTCATTTATGCGTCGGCAATTGGACCAGTCCTCCGGACCATTCGCCGGTTAGGCTGGCCAACGCCAAGGCGGCGGTTGCTCCGTTATGTACCGCCGCCACCGTCGGCCGGGGGCTCGACGGAGGCGGTGAATCGGGGTAACGGGGCGAGCACAATGTCATCCGCAGTAACAACCAGCAGCCGGGACATCACCAGGAGGGTCCAATGAAGTTGACCGTGCACACGTTCCTGACGCTCGATGGGGTCATGCAGGGTCCTGGCGGGGCAGACGAGGACCGCACCGGCGGGTTCGACCGGGGCGGGTGGCTGATCCCGTTCTCCGACGCAGACATGGGCGAGATCGTGGAGAGCTGGTTTGCGCGCACTGAGGCCGTCCTGCTCGGCCGCAACACCTACGAGACGATGCGCGCGTACTGGTCGCAGGTCACCGACCCCGCCAGCGGCCCCGCGACCAAGCTGAACTACGGCCGGAAGTACGTCGCGTCGAACACCCTGACCAACGCTGACTGGGGCGACACCACCGTTCTCAGCGGCGACGTCATCGCCCAGGTCACCGACCTCAAGAAGCAGGGCGGTGAGCGTGAGCTGCAGGTCCATGGCAGCGCCCTGCTGGCCCAGTCGCTGCACACCGCGGGGCTGATCGATGAGTACCGGCTGCTGGTGTTCCCCGTCACGATCGGCGCGGGTAAGCGGCTGTTCACCGACCACGCACCGGCCCTGGGATACACCCTGCTCGAGTCCCGCATCACCGGCACCGGCGCCCAGTATCAGGCCCTGGCGCCGAAAGCCTTCCAGGCCGGCGGCCTCACCGTCCAAGAAGGCAGGGAAGTCGCGCTGTAACCCGCCGACATCAATCAGGCCGGGTGGCGGAGCGAGGAGATCAGGGCTGCGACCCGCTCGAGTTGATCGCGTTGGGAGTGGAGGTCGAGGGCGCCGAGGCGGACGACGACGTGGCGTGCTCCGGCCGCGATGTAGCGGCTGAGGCTCTCGATGACGTGCTGGGGGGTGCCGGTGATGATCGCCTGGATCTGCTCCAGTTCCTCCAGCGGCATGCCGTAGTTGGCGTTGGCATAGTCCTCGAGCGCCCGGCGACCGCTGCGGAGGCTACTGTCGACTCGCACGGACACGAACAGCGCGGGGGTGATGTCGGCTGGGGAGCGTCCGGCCTGGGCCGCCGCGTTCCGTATGTCCAGCAGACCGGATTGGTAATCGGCGGGGTCGGGCGGGTAAGGCAGCCAGCCGTCGTAGAGCCGTCCGGTGCGGACGAGCGCGGCCGAGGTCGCGCCGCCGAGCCAGATCGGCGGGCCGCCGGCGCGGAAAGGCATGGTCGCGGGCGGGATGTTGTCGAATTTCAGGATCTCCCCGTGGAAGGAGGTAGCGCCGTTCCACAGCGCACGCCACAACGCGACAGTCTCGTCCAAGCGGGTGAAGCGGCGCTCCCACGGCACCTCGGACAGCGTGTAGAACGGCTGTCCGAAGCGGCCGGGGAAGCCTGCGCCGACCGCGACCGCAAGCCGGCCGCCCGAGAGCAGGTCGACTGAGGCCAGGGACTGGGCGGCCTGGATCGGCCCGCGCAAGAAGGGCAGGAGCGCGCCGGTGCCCAGCGTTGCCCGTTCGGTTACCGGGGCGAGAGCGGCCAGCATCGTCAGTGCCTCGATGCGCGGGCTGATCAGGGAGTCATTGACGAAGAGCGAGGAGAAACCCAGCTGTTCGGCCCGGACGGCGAAGGCGACCACCTCTCGAGGGTCGCCGTCCGCGCCCCACTGGGCCTTGCCGGTCGGGAGGAGCACACCGATGTCCATGCCGATGATCCTGACTACCAGCGCTAATATCCACAATTCCCTCGGGGGAATAGCCGGAAGCAGCCCCGCGGGTTACAACGGGCACGTGGACTTCCCTCACGCGCTGCGCGAACGCCGCACCCGCCGTCATCTCAGCCAGCTCGATCTCGCTTTGCGGGCCGGCACGACCCAGCGGCATCTCAGCTTCATCGAGTCCGGCCGGTCCGCTCCAGGCCGGAGCATGGTCATACGCCTGGCCGAGTCGCTCGAACTCCCTTTGCGGGAGCGTAACGAGCTGCTATTGGCTGCCGGGTACGCACCCGCCTACCCGGAGAGCTCCCTCGATGACCCGGCCCTGGCCCCGGTGCGCACCGCGATCGACCATATCCTCAAGGGTCATCTGCCTTACCCGGCGCTCGTCGTGGACCGAAACGGCGACATAGTCGCCGTTAACCAAGCGCTCGACTTGATCACTGAGGGCGCGGATCCCGGGCTGGTCGGCCCGGGCACCAACGCCTACCGCCTCGCGCTCCATCCCCGCGGCATGGCACCTCGCATCCTCAACTTCGCCGAATGGGCACGCCACATCCTGGAACGCACAAGCCAGCTGGGGGAACTGCATGCCGAACTCACGCAGTACGTCCCCAAGCTGGAACCGTCCGCCGGCCAGCTTGGCTTCTCGGTCCCGCTCCGGCTGCGAACCTCGCGCGGGGAACTGCGCCTTATGACGACCGTGACCACCTTCGCGACCGCCGTCGACGTGACGCTTGCCGAGCTGAAGCTAGAAGCCTTCCTGCCGGCAGACCAGGCAACCGCCGAAGCACTGCAACTGGCCGGGAACCCAAGCGCCGGCCCCGCTAGCCCGGGCCCCGCGAATCGTTCACCCTCCCGGTCGAGTCCGGCGTGCTCAGCGTGACCCCGCTGATGATGGCCCCGTCCCTGCGCCATCCCCGACCCCGGCGAATGACGCGGTTGCGCATCGGGCACGACGGCTTTAGAGTAAGTGAGCGAATACTCTCTAAGGCCGAGTGTGATAGGAGTCCATGCGCATGGCTGACCAGGACACCGCCGGGGTCGCGGGTACCGGCTTCGGGGGGGACGACCCTCCCGCGCCCCCGCGGGGCTCCGCCGCCTTGTGCGAGCGGTATGCGGTCGCCGACGCTGACTCCCACATCATCGAGCCAGCTGACCTGTGGACCTCCCGTATCTCGTCGAAGTGGGGCGCCCTCGTCCCGCACGTTCGGTTCCACGAACGGCGGCAGGAGGACATCTGGTACATCGGCGACAGGAAGCTGTACGGCGTCGGCGCCTTCGCCCAGGCCGGCTGGCCGGAGTTCCCGCCCTCGCACCCCAAGAGGCTGGCCGAGGCGATCCCGGCCACGCTCGACCCGAAGGAGCGCCTCGCCTACATGGACCAGGTGGGCGTCTACTACCAGGTCATGTACCCGAACATCCTCGGGTTCCACAGCCACGTGTTCCTCAACGAGATGCCGCGCGAACTGGCGACCGAGTGCGTGCGGGCCTACAACGACTGGCTGACCGAGTTCTGCTCGGCGGACTCGCGGCGGCTCATTCCCATGATGATGCTGCCGTTCTGGGACATCGGCGAATCCGTCGCCGAGATGAAGCGGGCCCACGAGATGGGCCACAAGGGCGTGCTGTTCGCGGCCCGCTACGACAAGGTCGGACTGCCCCGCCTGGTCGACGACTACTGGGAGCCACTGCTTGGCCAGGCCCAGGAGATGGGCCTGCCAATGAACTTCCACGTGGGGTTCCTGTCCTCTCCCGATGAGCTCAAGGGCGCCGTCGACCAGTCGAAGAAGATCGACTTCACCAAGGAGAGCTCGCTGACCCTCCTCGGCAACGCTGAGAACATTACGGAGGTGGTGCTGAGCGGCGTCTGCCAGCGGTATCCGGACCTGAAGTTCGTCTCGGTCGAGAATGGCGCCGGCTGGCTGCCGTTCCTCGGCGAGGCCATGGACTGGCAGTGGCTGAACGTCGGCGCGCACAAGGAGTTCCCCGAGCGGCTGCTGCCGAGTGAGTACATGCGCCGGCAGATCTTCGGCATGTACTGGTTCGAGCGGGAATCGCTGCGGGCGGTTATCGACCTGCTCGCCGACAACTCATGTTCGAGACCGACTTCCCGCACGCCACCAGCCTCTCCCCCGGCCCGGCGTCGGAGTCACCGAGTCCCCGCGAGGTCATGGAACGGTCTCTCGGCGGGCTCTCCGACGAGATAATCGGAAAGGTCCTCCAGCACACCGCGACGAAGCTGTACAACCTGGAGGCTCCAGTCCGGAACTGAGCGATGGGTGTCGGAGGCCATGGGGTCGTCACCAGTGCGGTCCATGTACCGCGAACGGCCGGACTATCGCGTTGACTTGCTCGCCCGTACCAACGTCATGACCGCATGGCTAGGTGAGGTCTGCTTGGCCCGCAGCAACGCCTGCCTGACCGTCGACGAGCAGGACCACGGGCTGGTGGTGTACTTCCCTCCGGACGCGGTCGATTTCTCGCATCTTGAGCCGGTCGATCATCGCACCGTCTGCCCGTTCAAAGGGCAAGCCGTGTACTGGCGAGTTGCCGGCATCCAGGGATCCGGCATGGCGTGGAGCTATCCGGACCCTTTCCCTGAGGTCGCTCGCCTGGCGGGTTACGTCGCGTTCGATCAGGATGAGGTCCGGGTGACCATCGGCAAGGGGACGTATACCGGGGCGCGGCCATGATCGAGTCGACGCTTGAGCAGATGATCACCATCTTCGATGTGGAACCGCTCGATCCCGCCCTGACCCGCTTCGCGGGAGACGCTGACGGCGGCGGCCGGCAGGTGGTCGACGGCAGCCAGATTCTCGCCCAGTCGCTCGTGGCCGCGGATAAGGCTCTTCCGGGTCGGACAGTGCGTTCCACGCACGCACTGTTCGTCGCCGCGGCCGACCCGGCGAACCAGCTCGAGTTCCATGTCACGCCGGTGCGGGCGGGGCGCTCGTTCGCCAGCGCCACGGTGACGGCCAGGCAGGGCGACCGGACCTGCGCGACGAGCACCGTGTTGCTGGATTATCCGCAGCCCGACGTCATCCGGCACGACCGGTGGATCGGTCCGCCGGCCACCGGACCCGAAGCGGCCCATCCCGCTGACATGCCGATGCGGGGCAGGCAGTTGCGCATCGAAGGGGTCCGGGACCACAACAGCCCCGACGAGGTCGGGCCGCCGATCGTCGATGCATGGCTGCACTACGACACCGTGCCTCAGCGCGACGACCTGCGCCGGGCGCTGCTGGCGCACTTCACCGGTCACCTCTCCATCTCCACCACGATGCGGGCCCACCCCGGGATCGGCACGTCCCAGGCGCATCACACGGTCTCAACCGCGGTCATGGCCATCGGGGTGAGCTTCCACGATCCGGTGCAGTGGGATGGCTGGATTCGTTACCACCACGAGAGCACCTACGTCGGCGCGGGCATGAGTTACGTCCGCGGTCAAGTGCTCACCGAGGAAGGGCGCCTGGTTATGTCGTTCACCCAGGACGCCATGATCCGGGCCTTCGAGCCGAACGGATCGGCGACGTCGGTGTCCCTCGAAGCTCGATTGTGATGGACGCGCCGCTCGCTGACGTACGGGTGCTCGAGGTGGCATCACACGTCTTCGTGCCGATGGCCGGATCCGTACTCGGGGAGTGGGGAGCCGAGGTCATCAAGGTGGAGGACCCCGAGTCGGGGGACCCTTACCGCGGCCTCGCGACGTTCGGCCTGCACAACGTGTACCGCGGGGTGGATCCGTTCTTCCAGTCCGCCAACCGCGGCAAGCGGTCCGTGGCCATCGACCTCAAGACTCCCGGCGGGCGGCGGCTGCTCTCCCGGCTGGCGGAGTCCGCCGACGTCTTCATGACCAACCTCCGCTCGGGTGCGCGCCGGCACCTGCAGATCGACGTCGAAGACCTCCGCCGCGACAACCCCTCGGTCATCTACGTGAGAGGCACCGCGTTCGGCCCTCGTGGCCCCGATGCCGGCCGGGGCGGGTACGACTCCGGCGCGTACTGGGCCAGAAGCGGCATGCAGCACCTGTTCACGCCACCCGCCGCGGACTGGCCGCCCCGGCTGCGGCCGGCGTTCGGCGACACGGCGGGCAGCCTGGCGGTGGCCGGCGCCGTGAGCACCGCGCTGTACCGGCGGGCCAGGAGCGGCGGGCCATCCGTGATCGACGTGGCGCTCCTGGCCTCGGGAATGTGGCAGATCCAGCCCGACATCACCAACGCCCGGCTGGACGACGACAGCCACGACAGCGGGGCGCCGGACCGTTATGAGTTCTGGAACCCGCTGTGGCTGACCTACCGTACGGCGGACGGCCGGTTCGTCGCGTTCATGATGCTGGCGCCGGACCGGCACTGGCCGGACCTGTGCCGAAGGCTCGGTCGTCCGGAGCTGGCCGCCGACCCGCGTTTCGCCGACACGGAGGCCCGCAGACGCCATTCCCGGGCCTGCGTCGAACGGCTCGACGCCGTCTTCGCGGAGCGCGATTTCGGCCACTGGCGGCGGGCGCTGGCCGGCTTCGCCGGCGAGTGGGCGCCGGTCCAGACCCCGGCCGAGGTGCACGACGACCCGCAGGTGCACGCCAACGGCTACATCGCCCAGACCGACATGGGCAATGGCGTCTCGCTCCCGCTGGTGACGACGCCGGTCCAGTTCGACGGGCAGCCCGGGCACCCCAGCCGGGCCCCCGAGCACGGCGAGCATACCGAGACCGTGCTGCTCGAACTGGGCCTGACCTGGGACGAGATCGGCGGCCTCAAGGATCAAGGCGTGATCATCTGATCCTCATGGGGCCGTCACCCGGTCCCCGGCCGTCCCGGATCGCGACCTCGATAAGCCCCATCGCCCAGGTGAGAGCGCTGGTGGCCTGCTGGGGAGTGAGCTCCCACGCCGCGACCAGGCGATCGTAGGACATGACGCCCCACAGCACGTCGAGGACCGCAGCCGCCATCCTGCGGTCCGTCTCCGGCCAATTGGCGGCCGGGTCGGCAATCGCGCTCAGCAGTGCCGCCCGCCGCCGCTGGTCCGTCGCGGTCAGCGTGGGGTCCTGCGGTGTCCTGGGCAACAGCGGGAACGACGATACGTGGGCGAATACCCGCGCGGTGGCGTCGGCGAGGTCCTCGAGCTTCAGTCCCTCCAGCGTGACACCCGCCTCCTGCTCGAGGCGCTGCATCATCGCGTCGTGGAGCTCCTTTTCGCCGGGGAAGTGCCGGTAGACGGTCCGCTCGCTGACTTCGGCACGTTCGGCGACCGCGCGGATGGTCAGCGCGTGCCAGTCCCAGGCCGGACTCTCGTGGGCCAGTTGCACCCCCGCGGCGACGATGCGCTCCCGTGTCTGGGCGGCACGCTCGCGGCGCAGGCGGCTGTCATACCGGCGGCGTTGCTGCCCTGGCTGGCCCACGACTATCTCCCTTTACGGCACCGCACCGCCGAAGCGGGCATGCCTCACCGTACCGGCCGCCACCACGGGCCAGCCCGGCGGTGGGTCCCGTTTCATGTCCTGGTACAGGTTCCCTAGCGGCACACGATATTGACGTCAGCGCTCTGACACCAATATCGTGTGAGCGTCAAGGGCAAGGCCGAGCGCTCGTCTGGCTCGCGTGATCGGCTCATGCCCTGGGGCCGGTAGCCGTGCGCGAAGGAGCGTCCATGAAGGCTGCGGCGTTCGAATATCACCGGCCCGCCTCGGTGGAGGCGGCGGTGGGGATGCTGGCGGAGCTCGGTGACGAGGCGAAGGTTCTGGCCGGCGGGCAGAGCCTGGTGCCGGTGATGGCGATGCGGCTGGGGCGGCCGGAGCACATCATCGACGTCAACCGCGTCGGGGAACTGGCGGGCGTCACCGGGTCGGGAGACATGGTGCGGGTAGGCGCACTGACGCGGCACCGTGTCCTGGAGCGCGATGAGGTCATCGGGGCCGCGGTGCCGCTGCTGGCCCGGGCCGCGCCGTTTATCGGGCATTTCCAGATCCGCAACCGCGGCACGCTGGGCGGGTCGCTGGCGCATGCCGACCCGGCCGCGGAGCTGCCCGCGGTCGCGGTGGCGCTGGACGCCGACATCGAGATGCGCAGCGTCCGGGGCAGCCGGCGCGTCCCGGCCGCCGACTTCTTCGTGTCGGCCTTCACCACCACCCTGGCGCCTGACGAACTGCTGACCGCGGTGCACCTGCCGGTGTGGGGCCGCGGCAGCGGGTTCGCCGTGGCCGAGCTCACCCGGCGGCACGGCGATTTCGCGATCGCCGGCGCCGCGTGCGGGGTGCAGGTGGACGGCGGCCGCATCACGCGCGCCGCCGTGGCCCTGATCGGGATGGGCAGTGTCCCGGTCCGGGTTCGGACGGCCGAGCAGGCTCTGATCGATGCCAGCGTCGGCGAGGCGGACCTCGCCGCCGTCGCCCGTGACGCCGTCGCCGCGCTGGATCCGCCCTCGGATGCCCACGGCTCCGGCGCCTACCGCCGCCGGGTGGGCGCCCACATGATCGTCCGGGCGCTGGGCCAGGCCCTGGCTGAGGCTCAGCCAGGGCCTGGCCCAGCCCCAGCCGGAGACAGCAGAGACGGGAGGCAGTAGATGAGCGAGCTTGAGGTGACGCTGACCGTGAACGGCCAGCGGCGCCGGGTCCAAGCGGAGCCGCGCAAGACTCTCGCCGACGTTCTGCGTCAGGACCTCCTGCTGACCGGGACCCACCTGGCCTGCGAGCACGGCGTCTGCGGGTCGTGCACCGTGCTGGTCGACGGGCTGGCGGTCCGGTCCTGCCTGATGTTCGGGGTGCAGGCGGACGGAAGCGAGGTCACCACCGTCGAGGGGCTGGCGGGCGAGGAGCCGGGGTCGCTCGGCCCGGTACAGCGCGCCTTCTGCGAGGAACACGGCCTGCAGTGCGGCTTCTGCACCCCTGGGTTCGTGGTGTCGGTCACGGCCTTCCTTGACGAGTGCCCCGACCCCGATGACGAGCAGATCCGGGAGGCGTTGAGCGGCAACCTCTGCCGCTGCACGGGATACCAGGGCATCGTCCGCGCGGTCCGGCTCGCGGCCCGGCTGCGCCGCGGGGAGCGGGAGGGCAGCAGATGAGCGGGACCGCGGCGCGGTGGGTGGGCCAGCCGGTGCTCCGCCGGGAAGACCCCCGGCTGCTGGCCGGGCGCGGCCGGTACGTGGACGACGTGGTGCTGCCCGGCATGCTGCACGCGGCGTTCGTGCGCAGCCCAGTCGCCCGCGGCACCATCCGCGGCATAGACACCACGGCGGCCCGGGCGCTGGACGGGGTGGTCGCGGTGTACATTGCGGCGGACCTGAACGAGCCGGGGCGGCCGTTCTGGAAGACCATGATCGGCCCGGCAGGCCAGCCGCCGCACCGGCTGCTCGCCGACGGCGACGTGCGGTTCGTCGGTGACGTGATGACCCTGGTGGTCGCGCAGACCCGGTACCTCGCCGAGGACGGCGCCGAACTGGTCGACGTGGACATCGACCCGCTGCCGCCGGTGCTCGACCCGGCCACGGCCGGCATGAAGGGGGATGGGGAGGCGGACGGGGCTCCGGCGGTGCATCCCGAGCTCGGCACGAACATGGCAGACGAGCTGCCCGAGATGCCGCGCCCCGACGTGGACCAGGTGTTCGCGTCCGCGGCGCACGTGATCACCGAGACGTTCGAGCAGCACCGCTACCTGCCGGTGCCGATGGAGACCCGGGGCGTGGTCGCCTCGTGGGACCGCTGGAGCGACCGGCTGGAGCTGGTCATCTCCGGCCAGGGCGTGCACGAGGTGCGGCTGTTCTACTCCCGGTACTTCGGCATACCCGAGGACCGGATCAGGGTGGTCATGGGAGACGTCGGGGGCAGCTTCGGGCAGAAGGTATTCCCGGTCAACGACGAGATCGCGGTGGTCGCCGCCGCGCGCAAGCTCGGCCGCCCGGTGAAGTGGATCGAGGACCGCAGCGAGAACCTCATCGCCGGCGGTCACGCCCGCGACCAGGCCATGCACGTCTCCTTCGCGCTCGATGCCGACGGCCGGGTGCTCGCCGCCCGCTCCCACCTGGTGGAGAACGTCGGCGCGTTCCCTGGGTCGGGCTCCGGTTCCATGCTGCTGGCCGCGATGTTCATCTTCCCCGGCCCGTACCGGATCGGGGCGTACGCCGGCACCGGCCAGGCCTTCTTCACCAACACCTGCAGCCGCTGCGCGTACCGCGGGCCGTGGATGATCGAGACCACCGCGCGCGAGCAGATGATGGACGTGGCCGCCGCCGAGCTCGGCATCGACCCGCTGGAACTGCGCCGCCGCAACGTGATCCAGCCCGGCGACCTGCCGTTCACCACCGCCCTCGGCATCACCTACGAGACGGTCAGCCCGGCGCAGACCCTCGAGCAGGCCGCCGAGCTCATCGGGTACGACGAGTTCCGGGCGTTCCAGCAGCGGGCCCGCGCGGACGGCCGGCTGGTCGGCATCGGCCTGTCGGCGTACATCGAGCCGCTCGGGGCGCCCGGCATCCTGGCCACCGAGGCCGCCACCATCCGCATCGAGCCGAGTGGCACCGTCAACGTGCTGATGGGCACCGGCAGCCACGGCCAGAGCCTGGAGACCACTATCGTCCAGGTGGTCGCCGACCATCTCGGCGCCGCCCTCGACGACGTGCACCTCATCCAGGGCGACAGCGCCGTCACCCCCTACGGGCCGGGCACGGCCGGCAGCCGGAGCGCCTCGATCGCCAGCGGCGCCGGCATACAGGCCTCCGTCAGCATGCGCGAGCGGGTGCTGGCCATCGCCGCCGCGCTGCTCGAGGCCAGCCCCGCCGACCTGACCATGGCCGACAGCAGGATCTCGGTGGCCGGCGACCCGGACACCGGCCTGCCGCTGCGGGAGGTGGCCGCCGCCGCCTACCTCAACCCGGCCTCGCTGCCGCCGGGCATGCCCGCTGGGCTCGAGGTGTCCGAGCGCTACCAGGCCCCGATGCTCGACTTCTCCAACGCGGCCCACGCCTGCACCGTGGAGGTCGACCCGGTCACCGGCGTGGTGCGGATCCTGCGCTACGTGGTCAGCGAGGACTGCGGCAACATGATCAACCCGATGGTGGTCGAGGGCCAGATCGCCGGCGGCGTGGTCCAGGGCATCGGCGGCGTCTTCTACGAGCACATGATCTACGACGCCGACGGCAACCCGCTGCCCACCACATTCCTTGACTACCAGCTGCCGACCGCGGCCGAGGTACCCGAGCTTGAGTACGGCCACGTGGTGACGCCGGGCCCGACGCCCGGCGGCTACAAGGGCATGGGCGAGGGCGGCGCCATCGCGTCCCCGGCGGCGCTGGCGAACGCCGTGCGCGACGCGCTGGCGCCGCTCGGCGTCCGGATCACCACCCAGCCGCTGACCCCGGACCGGATCATCGGCCTGATCGGGGAACTTACTTGAGCATGGAGCCCGCGTCGACCGGGAGCGCCACGCCGGTGATGTAGCGGGACTCGTCGCAGGCCAGGAACAGCACCGCGTTGCTGATGTCCTCCGGCTCCATCCACGGGACCTGCAGCGGGTTCGTCATCGCGGAGGCGACCGCGAAGTCGTCTATGGTCGGGTTCTCCAGGTCGGGCCGGAACAGGCGGAACGTCCCCTCGTTCACCGCCATCGGCGTGTTCACCTGGGTGGGCATGATGGTGTTGACCCGGATCTTGTGGTGCGCCATCTCTAGCGCCAGCGTGCGCATCAGCCCGATCACGCCGTGCTTGGCGGCGACATAGTGGCCCGCGCCCTCCATCCCCTTCACCCCGCCGACGGAGCTGGTCAGCACGATCGACCCGCCGCGGCCTCCCGCGATCAGGTGCGGGATCCCCGCCTTGGCGCTGAGCCAGACCCCGGTCAGGTTGATGTCGATCGTGTCCTGCCAGGTCTTCCTGTCCATCTTGGCCAGGCTGGCTCCCAGGGCACCGATGCCGGCGTTGGCCACCACGATGTCCAGCCGACCGAGCTGGGCCACGCCGTCGTCGACCGCAGCCTTCAGCGCCTCGAAGTCACGCACGTCGGCCTGGGTGGCGACGATGCGCCGGTCCAGCGCCTCGACCTCCTTCGCGGTCTCGGCTAGGTCCCCGGGACCCGGCATCGGGTACATGACCCCGTCGACCGGCCCGCAGATGTCCACCGCGATGATGTCCGCGCCCTCTTGCGCCAGCCGCAGCGCGTGACTGCGGCCCTGGCCGCGGGCCGCGCCGGTGATGAAGGCGACCTTGCCTTCGACCCGTCCAGGCATCGTTACCTCGCTTCGTTGGCTGGCGAGATGACCACTGGGAGCGTTTCCCAGCCGCGGACCGTGGAGGTCGGGGAGAGCTTGGCGGCCTCGGTCTCGACTTCCCATTCCGGGAAGCGCTTCAGGATCTCCTCCAGCGCGATGCGCCCCTCCAGCCGGGCGAGCGCGGCGCCCAGGCAGTAGTGGATACCGCGGCCGAACGTCAGGCCCAGCCGGAACTCCCGGTGGATGTCGAACCGGTCGCCTTCGGGGTAGCGCCGGTCGTCACGGTTCGCGGACGCGACGAGCAGGAGCAGGGCGCTGCCCGCGGGAACCTTCTGCCCGTACCATTCGACGTCCCGCGTCACGTACCGCGCGATGTGCGTCCCCGGGGGCGCGTAGCGCAGCAGTTCCTCGACGGCGCCGGGGATGAGGGCGGGGTCGGCGGCCAGTTCGCGCCGCTGGTCCGGGTGGTCGGCCAGTACCTTCCCGGCCCAGCCGATCAGTCGGTTGGTGGTCTCGTTGCCCGCGCCCACGACCACGGCCATGTAGGTGAGGATCTCCTCGCGGGTCAGCCGCCGCCGCGTCCCTGTCTCGTCGTCGAACTCGGCCTGGAGCAGGTCGGTCATGATGTCGTCGGACGGGTGCTCGGCGCGCCAGTCGAGGTAGGCGGCGAAGACCTCGCCGCTGTCGATCCTGGTCTCCATGGGCTGCCCGGCCTCGGTGCGGAGGTTCTCGTTGCCGCGGTCCCTGATGAACACCTGGTCCTGCTCCGGGATGCCGAACAGCATGCCGATCGTCCACATCGGCACCAGCGCGCCGATGTCAGCGACGAAGTCGAACCGCCCGGCGCCGACCAGGGGGTCGAGGCAGCGGGCGCAGAACTCGCGGATCTTGGGCTCCAGGGCCATCACCTTCCGCGGCGTGAACACCCCGGACAGCAGCTTGCGGTGGGTGGTGTGCGTCGGCGGGTCCTCGAAAATGAGCACGCCGGGCGGGAACTCAATGTTCGCCTTGATCATCTCGAGGACGGCGCCCCGTCCCGAGATGTAGGTCTTCGGGTCGGACAGCACGCGGCCCACGTCGTCGAAGCGGCTGAGCGCGTAGAAGTCGTGCTGCTCGTTGTAGTACAGCGGCACCTCCTCGCGCAGGCGGCGGTACACCGGGTACGGGTCGGCATTCGTGTTGACGTTGTACGGGTCGTAGGACACGTCGCTCGTGCTGGTGACCGAGGAGGCGCCGATATTCATGTCAGCAATCTGACATGAATATCGGCGCGGGTCAACCCTCAGGTGATGGGACGGAGCAGCCGGGCGCTGGCGAGCTGAGCGTCGGCCGTTCGGGATAAAAAGTTCTTCTATTCCGAACGAACCTGGGTGAACGTGATCGGCACGGACAGCGGGGCCCGGTTGAAGGTGGAGTGGAAGTCGATGTCGGCACCGGGCTGGAGCTTAAGATCACCGAGGCGCCGAACGATCTCGTCGAAGGCCACGCGCAGGTTCATCCGGGCGAGGTTGGAGCCGACGCACCGGTGGGGTCCCGCGCCGAACGCGATGTGGCGGTTCGCCGGGCGGTCGAGGTCGAAGGCATCGGGCGCCGTGAACTCGGTCTCGTCCTGGTTAGCCGACGCCCAGTAGATGATGACCCGCTCCCCCTCTTTGACCTGGTGGCCGTTGATCTCAGCGTCGTGCCTCGCCGTCCTGCCGATACAGATGAACGAACCGTCGAGCCGCAGCAACTCCTCAACGGCCTTCGGGATCAGCTCCGGGCGGGCGCGCAGCAGCGCGGGAATCTCGGGTTGCTCGCAGAACCGGAGCATCGCCGCGCCCAGCACCCCGGCCGTCGTCTCAAGCCCGCCGAGCACCAGCAGCTGGAGGCACCCGATGACCTCCGCCGGGGTGATTGGCCGGCCTTCGATATCGGCGTTCATCACCGCGTCGACCACGTCGCCCTGGGGCCCGGCGTTGCGCCGCTCCTCCACGAGCTTGCCGATCCACCCGGCCAGCTTCATCACGGCGTCTCTCGATTCCGGGAGGTGCGGGAGCGAGGCCATCGTCGCGTAGTGGTTGACTTCCTCGAGATCATCGGCGGGAGCGTGGAGCGCCTGGTCGAAGAACGCGAGACCGGGGAACGGCCGGGCGAAGTCCGTCATGAAGTCGCACTCGCCTCGCTCGATGAAGCCGTCGATGAGGTGGTTCACGAGCTGGCGGGTGGGGTCGGTCCACGGGGCGATTTTGGCCGGGGTGAAATGGGCGTTTAGCAGGCGCTTGAAGGTCCGTTGCAGCGGCGGGTCGATGGTGACCGGCAAGATCTTCATCGAAGACGGCGGGGCAGGCACCGTGATGCCCAGCTCCGAGCTGAACGTCCGCCAGTCCTGGGCGATGCGCAGCACGTCCTCGTACCTGGTGACGACCCAGAATCCGCCGTAGGCATCACTGTGGGCGACGGGGCACAGCGAGCGGGCGCGGGCCAGCGTGGGGTGGAGCTCGTGAGCCAGTTCCGGCGAGAGATGGTCGAAATGCTGCTCGACCCATTCGTCGGTGATCGGGTTGTGCGGCTCACTGGTGCCCATCAGTTCTCCTTGCGGGGGGTGGGGGCCCGTCGCGGGGGTGGGGGTGTCCCGAGGGACTCGAGGATCTCGGCGGTGTGCTCCCCGAGCCCGGGAATGCCCGCCCGGGCGCGGGGCCAGGGCGCGGGGCCGAACCGCGGCGGGAAGCTAGGCTGGTCGACCCGGCCACGGTCCCCCCAGTGATAGCTGACCACGCGGCCGAGCTGGTGGTTGACCGGATCGTCGAGGAACCCGGCGGCGAAGCCGCTGCGGTCGGCCTCGACGACCGGTTCGGCCGGCACTCCCGCGGCGCGCAGCTTGGTCACCCAGGTCGCGGCGTGCCTGGCCCGGAAGGCGTCTTCGAGAAGCGCCTCCTCGGGCTGCGGGCCGCGGCCTAGGTCCGTCCGGAGGGGCGGGGGCCACGCGGGCAAGCCGTCGAGCTGCACGACGTCGCGCAGGCGGTTCCACGCCTGCGTGTCCGGCACGGCCAGCGCGAACCAGGCACCATCGCGGCCCTGGTAGATGCGATAGGCGGCGCCGTACCCGGTCTGCTGCGCGTCAAGGACCGGCCCGGCTATGACGCCGTCCGCAGTCAGGAACGCGCCCGACTTCAGCGTCAGCGCGGCGCCGAGGAGGCTGGTCGCCACGGACTGCCCGCCGCCGCGGTGGCGCCGGGCGAACAGGCCGGCGAGTACCCCGCACGCGGCCAGCCAGCCACCGGTGACGTCGATCGCCCCCCAGACCAGGTACGTCGGTGGTCGGCCGTCGCCGCCCTGGGCCGCCTCGACGCCGGACAGCGCCTGCATCAGCTGGTCGTTCGCGGGGAGGAGCGCGCGGGGGCCGTGCGCGCCGAAGCCGCTGGCAAAGCTGTAGATCACGTCGGGGTTAACCGCCCGGACCCTCGCCTCGTCGTATCCGAGCCGCTCGGCCACCCCGACCCGCGAGTTATGGTGCACCACGTCGCTCCAGCGGAAGAGCCGCTCGAGCACGGCCGGGGCGTCCGGCGCCTTCAGGTCGAGGGCCAGGGCGCGCTGCCCCGCTGGCCGGCCGCGAACATCGGCTCCATGTTGCGGTGCACGTCGCCGGTGAGCGGCTCCACCTTGACCACGTCGGCACCGAGCTCGGCCAGGACCAGCGGCATGATCGGTCCGGCCAGGTAGGCCGACAGGTCGAGGACATGGACGCCGCCCAGAAGCCGTCCGTCTCGGGGACCCGGCTGCGGCTCGCCGTCACCGGCCGGAGTCACGCGCACGACCGGACCCAGCACGGTCATAGGTCCGCGTTCCGGGTCGTGATGGCTGACGCTCAAGCCGGCCTGGATGACGTGCGGGTCATGCAGCGCCTCACCCGGCCGCCACACCGGCTCGCAGCGGAAGTTCTGGCCGGCCAGGTCCGCGATCCACCAGTCGCGGTCGCGAGTGGCGAACCTCGCCGCCCACCGCTCACCTCGCTTCACCATGGCCCCGCTGATCAGGTCGGCGTTGTAGCCCTTTTCGCTGGGCGGGTCGCCCATGTGCTCGAGGAAGGCATCGTAGGCACCCTTGGCACCGAACCAGAGCTGCAGGTACTCCCCGTCGGCGCAGCGATAGGACAACGCCTCGGCCGGACCCTGATCCTTCCAGAGCAGGGTGGTCGAGGGCGAGTGATGCTCCACCCGCCCGATGATCATCGGGAGGATGGCCTGAAGGCCGTCGTACAGCGAGGTTTCCACCCAGCCGCCGAGACCGGTCGCTTCCCGCTCGACCAGGCAGGCCAGCGCGCCGACGGCCGCCGAGAGCCCGGCGCCGGCGCTGGCCACGGTGAGGTCGCCGAACGCGGGGCCCGGGCGGTGGCCCGTGATCTGGGTAAGCAGGCCCGACCGGGCCTGGACCAGCAGCTCCAGGTCTCCAATCAGGCCCATTGCATTGTGACTGGGCCTGATGCGCACGACGACCAGCCGAGGGTTCGATCGAGCCAGATCCCAGGCGCGCAGCCCACTCCGTTCGGCCAAATCCTCGCGGCCGGCGACGAACAGCACGTCCGCGGCCCGGGCCAGCGCCGTGATCACCGCCACCGCCCGGGCGGGGTCGGAGTCGTCGACCTCGACGATCTCCTTGCCCCGATCCCACACTCGGGCGAACTCCACTCCGGCGTCCAACGTGGGGCGGCGCCGCGACTGTACGCGGATCACGTCCGCGCCCAGGTCACGCAGCAACGACCCGGGAAGGCTGCTGGCCAGCCCCGCGCCCACCGCGCTTACGCCCAGCGCGACCTCGACGGCACGCAGGCCCGCCAGCGGTGTCATGGGTCTGATCATAGCGAACGCTCACTCATCATGTTACTCTGTGGGCCACTGACCCTGTGGGCCCCAGGTCAGTGGGCACTGCGCCCGAGCCCGGGAGGCACCGTGGACGACCGGCTGATGTACCGGCGGGAGTTTTTCATCGGGGGCGCATGGGCGGCACCCGCCGGCCACGATCGTTTCGGCGTCGTCTCGCCCTCGACGGAAGAGATCGTCGGTGAGGTCCCGCTCGCCACGACGGCGGACATCGACCGCGCTGTCGGCGCGGCGCGTTCGGCGTTCGACGACGGCCCGTGGCCCCGGATGGTCCCGGGTGACCGGGCCGACGTTCTCGCCCGGGCCGCCACCGTCCTGCGCAAGCGCGAGGCCGAGATCGCGGGCGTCACCGTCGACGAGATGGGCTGCGCGATAAGCCAGGCGCCCCGGGCCCAGACCGGAATGGTCGCCGCGCTGTTCGACTACTACGCCGAGCTCATCCGGACCTTCGAGTTCGAGCGCCAGGTGGTGGCCGGCGACCGGGCCGGCCTGGTGACCAACGAGCCCGTCGGGGTGGTCGCGGCGATCATCCCCTGGAACGCCCCGGTCACGCTGGCCTCCTGGAAGACGGCGCCGTCGCTGGCGGCCGGGTGCACCGTGGTGATCAAGCCCTCGCCCGAGGCCCCGCTGAGCACCTTCATCCTGGCGGAGTCCCTGGCCGAAGCGGGCGTTCCGCCGGGCGTGGTCAACGTGGTACCGGCCGGCCGCGAGGTCGGCGAGCACCTGGTCACGCATCCCGGCACCGACAAGGTCGCGTTCACCGGATCGACGGCGGCCGGCAAGCGGATCATGTGCCTGTGCGGCGAGCAGGTCAAGCGGGTCTCGCTCGAACTCGGCGGGAAGTCGGCGGCCGTCATCCTCGATGACGCCGACGTGGCCGGCCTCGTCCCGGCGCTGGTGGGCGGGGCCATGCACCTGTCCGGGCAGGTCTGCGGCGCCCACACCCGGGTCCTGGTGCCCCGGCCACGGTACGCCGAGGCGGTCGGGGCCGCCGCCGCCGCGGCCGCGGCGGTGCCGGTCGGCGATCCGCACGACCCGTCCACCATGGTCGGACCGCTCGTCGCCGCGCGGCAGCGCGATCGGGTCGAGGGCTACATCGCCCTGGCCGTGGCGGCCGGCGCCCGCGTGGCATCCGGCGGTGTCCGTCCCGCCCATCTTCCGAGGGGTTGGTATGTCGCACCGACGATCCTGGCCGACGTGGACAATTCCATGCGGGTGGCCCGGGAGGAGATCTTCGGGCCGGTCCTGTGCCTCATCCCCTACGACGGCGAAGACGACGCCGTCCGCATCGCCAACGACTCGCCGTACGGCCTCGCGGGCGGGGTGTGGACGGGCGATCCGGCCCGGGGGCTGCGGGTGGCCCGGCGCATGCGTACCGGGAGCATCGCGATCAACGGCACCTACCCGCCGTTCCCGCTGGTGCCGTTCGGTGGCTTCAAGGAGTCCGGCCTGGGCCGCGAACTCGGCCCAGAGGGGTTGCAGAGCTTCCTCGAGCCTCGCAGCATCGGGCTTCCCGCGGTGCTAGTGCAGGGGCGGTTATGGCGCAGGCGTCCTGCTTTGCTGGGCCTAGCCTGGAGGAGCCGTTCTTGCCGGCCACGCTCGAGCACGTCCGTCGCTGCCCCGCTCGGCCGGAGTACATCGAACTGTGCTTCACCACGTCAGAAGGCCCATGGAAGTGGTGCTTTCCGGAGCCGCCTCGCCGCCGGAAGCGGCCCGCCGGCCCGGTCGCGCTGACGATCGGACCGTACAGCGTGCAGGCGCGCTTGGTGCGCGATGGTGGTCTCGGGCCCGCTGTGCAGATTTCCTCGGCCCTGCCGATGATCCTCGCCGGGGCCGATGTCTATGTTGCGCGCGGGCTGGTCTGCGCAGGCTTCTAGCCGGGGCACCTCGGCCTCATCAATCATCGCGTGTCGTTACACCCCGTATATGGTGGGGGTTTTGACCCGCGATGATGGATGGCTGACGCGCTGACCGCTAGTCGAGGAGTTCGTAGAGGGTGACTACGGGGGGCGGGTCGAGCTGGAGGGTGTCGCTCATGTGCATCTGGCCGGATGCGGAGCGGGCGTGAAGTTCCTTCATGGGATCGGTGAGATCGTCGGCGTCGATCTCGTAGATCGCCAGGTAGGAGTGGCCTGTTCCGTTGTGCACCTTGTAGCGGCGGGCGGCGACGAAGCCCGGCACGGCCCGGATCTCGGGCAGGTGCGTGTGGCTGTACCACTCGTTGTACTCGTCCTCGCGCGCGGGATCGCTCGGACGGGACTGCACGACAATGATGCCCTTCGGCATGGACCACGCTCCTTTATGCCAGCACTACTTCTTCTCGTACCGCGATGAACCAGGACTGCCGAACGAGGTCCTCCTCTGCCTGGCCGGAGAGGTTCTCGCGAAACCACGTGATCCGGGTGCGCAGGCTCTCGACGTCGTCAAAGTAGACCTCGTTTACCGCGTCGTAGGCCCACTCGCCGGCCGTCCGCGGGTGCGGGTGGTTCTGGACGTAGGCGCGGCCACGGGCATCGTCCGGGATGACGGTGACCTCCGCGGCTCCCGGCCGGCGGATCTGACCGGCGCGGCTGCGCCACGCTTGCGAGAACTCGGCGGAGGTCAGCCCGCTGGCCCGCACCGCGACGGCCATGTGCTTGAGCTTGGCGCCGCCGCCGCGCCACCGCTGCTCGAGCCAGTCGGCGCCGCGCAGGACGGACTCGTCGGCGACGATCACCGGGCTCGCGTCTGGGTCGGCGACCCGGTCGGCCCGCTGGAGGAGCAGCCGCCCGTCGGGGGTGCCGAGCCAGTCCTGGAACCGCCGAAGGTGGCCGGCGTCGGCGAACCACTCGATGCCGATCCCGTCGTGCTTGCGGTCGGGACCAGACAGGTCGGACAGGGTGAGGCAGACCGCGATGCGTGACGGCCGGACATCGGGCGGCACGTGGGCGGCGGCGGCCACGGCGTGCGGCCAGGCGGCCGAGAAGGCCTGCGCTGACACGTCCTTCTTCCGTGTGGCGAAGCAGAGCCGCTTGATCACGCGGTCCTCCCGGCGGCGACCGGTTCTGGCCGCCGGAGCTCGGCGACCTGCTCTCGCCAGGCGGCCACGGCCGTCTCCTTGATGGGGCCGTAGCCCTTGATCGACAGGGCGGAGGCGGCGATGCGGACGAGCGTGTCGTACGGCACGGTGGACGACTGGCCGGTGGTCTCGCCGATCAGCTGCTCGTACTCCTGTATGACCGCTCGCTCGGTACGCCGGTCGCGGTCCCAGCCGAAGACGTCGAGCGGCGTTCCCCGCAGCCGCTTCATCCGGCGCAGCGTGCGGAACGCGAGCTCGTACGGCTTGGCCATCGGCAGCTTCTTCTTCAGTCCCAGCCGGCGTAGGACGGGCGGGTGCAGGTGGTACGTCACCTTGTACGGACCCTCGATACCCAGGTCGCGGGCGATTCGGTCGTAGTCGGCCGCCAGGTGCAGGCGGGCCACCTCGTACTCGTCTTTGTAGGTGAGGAGCTTGAACCACGACTCGGCGACCGCCCGGGTCAGCGCCCAGCCGTGGCCGACGTCGTCGCAAGCCGCCACTCGTTCCACCAGGTCCAGGAAGCGCCCGGCCAGCCGTGCGTCCTGGTAGTCGACGACCTGAGCGGCGCGCCGGGTGAGGAGGTCGCGGAGCCCGGCCGGCAGGTCCCGCCGCTTAACCAGACCGTCCGCCGTGGCCAGGGCCCCGGGTGACGGGTCGGTAAGGCTAGCGGAGGCCCCGGGGGTACCGAGGGTCTCCGCCATCGCGGCCGGGTCGTGCGCCGCCCAGCGGCCCCAGGCAAACGCTTCACGGTTGTCGGCCGTGGCCATCGCGCGTTCGAGGTCGGCCAGCGCGATCGGCAGGGCGCCGGCCTGGAACGCCGCGCCGAGCAGGACCACGTTCGCGAGCAGGTGATTGGCGAAGACGGCCTCGGCGATGCGCTGCGAGTCGAGGAAGATGACGCGGCTCGCACCCACTCGTTCGGTAATCGCCTGCTCGAGAGCCGCGACGTCGGGCGGCTCGAGATCGCTCTGCAGCATGGCCGCGGTGGGCGTGACGTGACGGTCGACAACGGCGATCGTCCGGCCGGGGTGGACCTTCGCCAGGTGCCTCGCCGCGGCGGCCTGCAGGATGTCACCGGACAGGTACAGGTCGGCGGCGCCGGCGCTGACGGTCGCAGAGCCGAGGGCGCTCCTGGCCCTGGCCAGGTGGAGGTGCGACACGACCGCGCCCGCCTTCACCGAAAGGCCGGTCTGGTCCATGCCGCCGATCACGAACCCCGCCGCCTCGGCCGCGGCGGCGATGATGCGGTTCGCGGTGACGACGCCGGTGCCGCCGATCCCGGTGAAGTAGATGCCGTACCGCCCGTCGACCGATGGTGCCGGAGGGACCGGAAATGCTGGCGGTGCTGGCCTGGCATGGGCGGGCCGGGGAGATATGGCCGGGCTGGCACGCTGCTTGGCGGTGAAGGTTACGAACGAGGGGCAGTCGCCTTCGAGGCAGGTGTAGTCGCGGTTGCAGGACGGGTCGTGGATCTGCCGCTTCTCGCCGAACTCCGTCTGGTGCGGCAGCACCGACAGACAGTTGCTCTTGGTGCGGCAGTCGCCGCATCCCTCGCATACGGCCTCGTTGATGACGACCCGGTGCGGTGGCTCCGGCAGCAGGCCGCGCTTGCGCAGCCGGCGGGCCTCGGCCGCGCAGCGCTGGTCGTAGATGATCACCGTGACGCCGGGAACGTGCTGAAGCTCCTCCTGCACCCCGGGGAGCCGATCGCGTCCCAGCACCTCGGTCCCGGCGGCCCACCGCGCCCGGCGGCCATAGCGCTTGGGGTCCTCGGCGCAGACGACGATCTTCCTGACGCCTTCGGCTTGGAGGGCCCGCGTCATCGCCGGGACGTCCATCAGGCCGGTGACGTCCTGGCCGCCGGTCATGGCCACGGTCGCGTTGTAGAGGACCTTGAACGTGACGTTGACCCCGGCGGCAACGCTGGCCCGGATGGCGAGCGTGCCGGAATGGCTGAGGGTACCGTCGCCCAGGTTCTGGATGACATGCGGTTCGGCGACGAAGGGTGACAGGCCGATCCACGGGACGCCCTCTGCACCCATCGGCGGCGGCGGGAGGCTCTTCATGCCCTGGTGGCGCGCCTCGAAGTACATGATCCCGTGGCAGCCGACGCCGCCGCCGACCAGTGCGCCTTCGGGGGTGACGGTGGACCGGTTATGCGGGCACCCGCTGCAGAACCCCGGCGAGCGCGCGGGGGGGGGCTGGGGAGGTCGTCCCCCCCGGCCAGCGCCGCGGGAGCTCGAGCAGCGGCAGCCGGGTCTTCTCTCGGCGGGGGGCGAGGGCGGGCCCCCGGGGCAGGACCCGGGTGAGGATCTCGGCCACCGCAGCCGGGTCCAGCTCGCCGGCAAAAGGCGCGAGGGCCTGCCCGGACCGGTCGCGCTTGCCGAGCACGGGGACGCGGCTTCCGGCCTCGTGCAGGATGGCGCGCAGCTGCGTTTCGACGAACGGCCGCTTCTCCTCGATGACGACGACCTCGCCGACGGAGGCGGCGAACTCGCCGATCGTGTCCTCGGCCAGCGGGTAGGTCATGCCGAGCTTCAGGATCCGGATTCCGGTGCCGGCGAGGTCGGCGAGACCGAGCCCGAGGTCGGCGAGGGCCTGGATCACGTCGAGGTACGTCTTGCCGGCGCAGACCACACCCAGCCGCGCCCCGGGCCCGGCGCCCGCCACGCGATCGAGCCCATTGTGCCGCGCGTAGGCCCGGGCGGCGCGGAGCCGACGGTCCAGCACCAGCGCCTCCTGGTCGGGCACGGCGTGGGGGCCGATCGTCGCGAGCGGCTGATGGCGCCACGGCCGGCCGTCGATCACGACGTCGCCTGGGTCACTCGGGCGGTGACGGCCGGGATCGAGGTCGACGGTGCCGATGCCGTCGGCGACGGCGGTGACGATCTTCAGCCCGACCCACGCCCCCGCGTACCGCGACAGCCGGAAGGCATGAACCCCCAGGTCGAGCACGTCCTGCTGGTCTGCCGGGAACAGCACGGGGACGTACGCGTCCTGGAAGGTGTACTGGCTGTCACATGCCAGCGTGGACGACTTGGCCGCCGGGTCGTCGCCGCAGAACATGACGGCGCCGCCGTTGGGACCCGCGCCCATCGCGTTCGCGTGCTTCAGCGCGTCGCCGCAGCGATCCAGGCCCGGTCCCTTCCCGTACCACGCGCCGGCCACGCCGTCGACGCCGTCGTAGCAGATGACGGCGCCCATCTGACTGCCCCAGACGGTCGCGGCGGCGAGCTCCTCGTTGAGCCCCGGGCGGTGGATGATCCGGTGCGCGGCGAGGACATCGTTCATGTGCTCCATGGTCAGGTCGAAGCCGCCCAGCGGTGACCCGGGATACCCGGAGACCATCGTGGCCGACCTCAGGCCGTCCCGCTCGTCCAGCTGGTGCCGGAGGATGAGCAGGCGGACCAGCGTGTCGACCCCGGACAGGATCTCCGTCACGGATATAGGTCTGGGTTGACGTAGGCGAACTTGCCGTCCTTGATGACAGCGCGGCGGAGGCGCGGCTGCTGTAGGACGGTCACGTCCGCGGTGGGGTCGCCGTCGACGGCGACGAGGTCCGCCAGGAAGCCCTCGCGGATTTCCCCGGTGTCCAAGCCGACCGCCGGCCCCATGTTGCGGGTGGCCGTGTGGATCGCCTCCACCGGCGTCATGCCCACAAGCTCGACGTACCGCTGCAGCTCGGCGGCGTAGGTGCCGTGGTGCGTCCACTGGTGGCCGAAGTCGCCGCCGGCCAGGATCCGGATGCCGACCGCCTTCAGCCTGCGCAGCCCGTCGATCTGGGACTGGAACTCGTGGCGGTAGCCCGATGCGTCGATCTGCTCGGGGGTGATGCCCCACGGCTCGGCGTGACCGCTGACCATCGCGTACAGGTAATGGAGTCCGGGGCACACCCAGACGTCGTCCCGCCGGGCCTCAAGTGCGGTCAGGGCCCCGTCGTCGAGGAAGCACGCATGATGAATGATCCGTACACCGGTGCGCGCGGCCATGGCGACGCTCGCCGACCCACGGGCGTGGACCGTGATGAACGCGCCGTGCCGGCCGGCCTCCTCGACGGCGGCGAGCAGCATCTCGTCGTTCATGTACACGTCCTCGGACGGGTACTGCGGCACGACGCCGTCGCCGGAGATGAACAGCTTGAGCGCCCGCACGCCGCTGTCGCATTGGCGGGCGACGATCTCGCGGAGTTCTCTGGCGTCCGCGGCGACGTCCATGATCTCGCCCTCGGACCCGAGCCCGCCCTGCTCCGCGATCATCGCGCCGCTGGGCACGATGCGCGGGCCCGCGATCAGTCCGCGGTCGATCGCGTCCATCGCGAGCAGGTCATCCAGTGGCTGGGTCACCCCGGCGCCGATGATGAGCGTATAGCCGCTCTCCAGGAACGTCTTGGTCACGGCGGCGACGTCGAGCATGTGCGGCCCGGCCGGCGTCGCCGCTACGGCGGCGTGGTTGAAGACGAAGTCCAGGGGCCAGCTGATGTGCGTGTGCGCGTCCCCGAGTCCGGGCAGCAAGGTGGCCCCGTGCAGGTCGACGACTCGCGCCCAGGCTGGGTCGACGTCGAGTCGGCCCGTCGTGACCTTGGCGATGCGGTTGCCCTCGATCAGGACGTCACCGTCGGCCGGCTGTTCGGCCGGGTCGCCGGAGCAGGTGAGCACGCGCGCATTCGCCAGGAGCGTCCGCTCGGCCATCTGCGGCCTCCCTAGTGGAGCAAGCACAGTGGAGCAAGCACAGTGGAGCAAGCACAGTTGAGCCAGGGCATGAGCCCATCTCGTTCGGAAATATTGTTCTCTTTTTTGACATATTACGCTTCCGCGTGGCCGCCGGGGGTGAACGTGATCGGCAGGCTGAGGGGCGAGCGGGTCAGGCCCGCGTGATAGCGGATGTCGGCGCCGTCTTGCAGCCTGATGTCATCCAGGCGCAGGAGCAGCTCTTCCAGGGCTATCCGCAGGTTCATGCGAGCCAGGTTGGAGCCGGTGCAGCGGTGCGGCCCGGCGCCGAAGCTGAAATGCCGGTTCCGGTCGCGACTGAGCTCGAAAGTGTCAGGGTGGCCGAACTCACCGTCGTCCCGGTTGGCCGAGGCCCAGTGGATCAGGACCTTGTCGCCTGTCTTGATCAGGTGGCCGCCGAGTTCGGCATCGCGCACGGCCGTGCGGCCGACGGAGACGAACGGAGGGTCGAGCCGCAGCAGTTCGTGGACGGCACTCGGTATCAGCTCCGGCTCGCGGCGCAGGAGCGCGGGAATCTCCGGCTCGGTACAAAACCTTCCGAACATCAGCCCCAGCGCGCCGGCCGTGGTCTCGAGCCCGCCGAGGATGAGCAACTGCACCGTGCCGATGATCTCGTCCTCGGTGATGGGCCGGCCGTCGATCGACGCGGCCAGCACCGCGTCCACGACGTCGCCGCGCGGCGGCTGACCGCGCCGTTGCCGGACAAAGTCGCTGATCCAGTGGTAGAGGCCCAGCCAGCACTCGCGGGCTTCCGGATCGTTGGGCGTGGACGACTTCGACGCCATGTACGCGACCCTGTCGAGGTCCTCGGCGGGCGCGTTGAGGGCGAGCTCGAAGAACGCCAGGCTGGGGAACGGCCGGGCGAAGGCCGCCATGAAATCGCAAGCTCCGTCCTCGATGAAGGCGTCGATGAGACGGGTCACGAGATCACGAGTCGGCTGCTCCCACCGCGCCACGGCCGCGGGGGTGAAGAAGGGATTGATGAGGCGCTTGAAGATGCGCTGTTCGGGCGGGTCGGCCTCGACCGGAAGGTTGCGGACCACGGTCGGCGATTGGGACACCGACAGGCCGTGCGCGGAACTGAATACTTGCCAGTTCTGGGCGACGCTGAGCGCGTCTTCGTACCTCGTCACCACCCAGAAGCCGCCGTACTGGTCGCTGTGGGCTACCGGGCACAGCTCGCGCATGCGCGCCATCGTGTCTGGCATAGTCGCGGCCAGCTCGCCGGACAGATGATCGAAGTGGCGCAGGCACCAGTCATCGGGGAGGGCCGAGGTCTTCTCCATCGCTTCCCCTACGTGATCGGGCCCTACATGATCGAGCCCTGTGATCGAGCCCTGTGATCGAGCACTGCGGGCGGCGCATGATTAATCGCACAGTAACAGGGTGAGCGATTACTTTCTACACTCGGGCGCCCGCAGCTTAAGATGAGTAAGCACCCTTTTACTTGAGGGGCCGGCCCCGGGCCTGCACCTCGGAAATGGGCCAGCACTCACTCGATGAGTACCTCAACGTCAAGTCGGTGTGGATCAACACGGACTGAAGACCGCGGGTGCAGGCCTGTGGTACGCCTACGGGCTGGTGGTAGGATGCTATGTGAGCGTTCGCTTTCTTCGTGCCCGCCTCGCGGGCGGAGCGGCTGGGAGGTCTGATGTCGTTCAGCTGGTTCATTTCGGTGGATGATCACCTCATCGAGCCGGCCCGGCTGTGGCAGGAACGTCTGCCTGAGCGGTGGCGGGAGACCGGGCCGCGGATCGTCCGGGAGGGCGGCTCGGAGTTCTGGGTCTACGAGGACCGGCAGATCGTCACCACCGGCCTGAACGCCGTGGCGGGCAAGCGGCGGGAGGAGTTCTCCCCCGAGCCGATTACCTACGAGGAGATGAGGCCGGGCTGCTATGACCCGGCGGCTCGGGTGGCGGACATGAACGCCGGCAGCGTGCTGGCCTCGATGCTGTTCCCGTCGTTCCCGCGCTACTGCGGCCAGGTCTTCCACGAGGCCAAGGACAAGGACCTGGCGCTGCTCTGCGTGCGCGCGTGGAACGACTTCATCCTGGAAGAACTGGCCGAGGCATATCCGGGCCGGTTCATCCCGATGATGATCATTCCCTTGTGGGATCCGGCCGCCGCCGCGGCCGAGGTCTCGCGGACCGCCGCCCTCGGCGCCAAGTCGATCGCCTTCTCGGAGAACCCCACCAAGCTGGGGCTGCCCTCGGTCCACACCGGGCACTGGGACCCGCTGTGGCGGGCGTGCGAGGACGCCGGGCTGGTCGTGTCGATGCACGTGGGGTCTTCGTCGAACCTGATCCGCACCTCGGAGGACATGCCGACGCTGGCGTTCATGGCTTACTCCGCGGCGGCCAACCAGGCCGGCACCTTGCTGGACTGGCTGTTCAGCGGCAACTTCGTGAAGTTCGGTGGCCTGAAGATCGCCCTGTCGGAAGGATCGATCGGCTGGATCCCCTATTTTCTGGAGCGGGCCGAGCAGGTCATCGACAAGCAGCGGTTCTGGGCCTCCCGCTTCGACATATCCATGACCGCCGCCCACGACCGTGGCGAGCACAAGACCGCGGCCACGTTCGACCTGGACACCGACATCCGCGCCCTGTTCGCCGGCCACGTCTACGGCACCTTCATCGAAGACCAGGCCGGGCTACGGCTGCTGGACGTCATCGGCGAGGACAACGTCATGCTCGAATGCGACTACCCCCACTCCGACTCCACCTGGCCCGACACCGTCGCGATGGCCGGCAAGTGGCTCGCCCACCTACCCGCCGAGACCCAGCACAAGATCACCGTCGGCAACGCCTCCCGGGTCTACAACTTCACCCCGGCCGACCCCGCCACCATCAGCGCCTCCTGACCCCTGAGGCCTGACCCCTGAGGAGAGTATCCGTGGACAGGGAAGCCTTCGAGCGCAGCCTCGTACGCCGGTTGCTTGACCATCTCGAGCACCGCACGACAGACCTCGCCGACGAGGTGATGGAACTCCCGACCGACGTCTACTCAGCTGCGCACCACGAGCAGGAAGTCGAGGTCTTGTTCCGTGGTCGGCCGCTCGTCTTCTGTCTGTCCGGCGCGCTGCCCGGGCCGGAGACATTCCGCACCGTTGACCTGTGCGGGACGCCGATCCTGCTGACCAGGGACGGGCAAGGGCGAGTGCGGGCGCTGGCGAACGCCTGCCGCCACCGGGGCGTCCGGGTCGCGGACGGAGCGGGTAAGGCGAAGAGGTTCACGTGCCCGTTCCACGCCTGGACCTATGACCTCGACGGTCGCCTTTCCGCGGTTCCTAGCGCCGAGACCTTCGATGGAATGTGCTGGGAGCGGAAAGGGCTCGTGGAGTTGCCGGTCACCGAGGGGTACGGGCTGATCGTCGGCCGCCTGCGGATGGGCCCTTTCCCGGACATGGAGGATTACCTAGGGCCGGGGCTCGCCGACGAACTGGCCATGCTCGATTTCGCAGACTGGGAACCACACGGCGAGCCGCACGTCCACCGGGTCAACGCCAACTGGAAGGTAACGCTCGATACCTTCCGGGAGAACTATCATTTCAACTTCCTGCACCGGCGGACGCTGGCGAAGTACGCATACGGCGGCGTGCTGACTTTCGACGCCTTCGGGCCTCACCTGCGTAACTGCTCGGCCCTTCGGTCCATCGACGAACTGCGGCGCCGTCCGGAGGCAGAGTGGGGCGACGTGTCGCAGCACTTCAGCTACCAGTACTCGCTCTTCCCCAATACCAGCCTCACCTTCGACAGCCGGCACATCGAGCTGTGGCAGATCCTCCCGGTCGCGGCCGACGCGTCCGAGGTCCTGCACACGGCGTATCTTCGCCCGGGCCTGAGCGACGAGGAACGGTCGAAGGCCGTGGACATGGCCCCGTGGATCTGCGAGAAGGTGGTCGACGGAGAAGACTTCTGGGTCGCCGGCCGGACCGAGCCCGGTGTCCGGACGGGATTGCTCGAGGAGGTCGTGTTCGGGCGCAACGAGCCGGCCCCCCAGCACCTGCACCGAGGGTTCGCCGCCGCCCTGGCGGCCGCCGCCTCTGCGAGACGCTGATGGACCTGCTGCTGCGTGAGGCGTGGCTGATCGACGGGAGCGGCGAGCCGGGCCGGGCGGCCGAAGTCGCGGTGACCGGGGACCGCATCTCCGCGATCGGGCGACCCGGGGAAATCACACCCGGTGCCGGGACGCACGTCGTCGACCTGGATGGGCTGGCGCTGGCTCCGGGGTTCATCGACGTGCATACGCACTACGACGCCCAGATCCTGTGGGACGGCGACCTTACCCCGTCGTGCTGGCACGGGGTGACCAGCGTGATCATGGGCAACTGCGGCTTCGGGGTCGCGCCGGCGCGGCCTGAGCACCGGGAGATCGTCGTCCGCACCCTCGAGAACGTCGAGGGAATGTCGATGGAGGCGCTCAACGCCGGGATCGACTGGTGCTTTGAGACGTTTCCGCAGTACATGTCCGCGCTCGAGCGGCGCCGCAAGCGCCTCAACGCAGGTGCTTTCATCGGGCACACGCCGCTGCGCCTGTTTGTGCTGGGCGGGGAGGAGCGGGCCGCGACCGCCGACGAGATCGAGCGAATGCGCCGCCTGCTGCGCGAAGCCATCGATGCCGGCGCGATCGGATTCTCGACCTCTCGGCAGCCCGCCCATCAGGGGGCGTTCGGCAGGCCGGTGCCGAGCCGGTTCGCCGACGTGGACGAGGTCGGTGCCATGGCCGCCGAGCTCGGCGAGGCCGGTAAGGGAATCCTGCAGGTTTCCATCGGGCCGGGCCTGTTCGTCAATCAGTTCTCCGAGCTGGCCGTGCGCTACGGGATTCCCGTCACGTGGACGGCGCTGGTGACCCGCGCCGACAAACCCGGTGCCGCATTGCGCACGGTGGAGCGCGGCGCTTCGCTGCCGGGTGAGGTCTATCCGCAGATCGCCTGCCGGCCGATCGTCATGCAGATCAGCATGACCGATCCGACTCCGCTCGCCGAGATCGACGAGTGGAAGGAGGTGCTGGCGCGTCCCCGCGCCGAGCGGGCCGCCCTGTATGGGGATGTTGGGTGGCGAGACCGGGCCAGGCCGGCCACGCTTGAGGCCTGGAGCCACCGCTGGCCGAAGGTCGACGTGGAGGAGACCGGCGCGCATACCGCTTTTGTGGGTGTTCCGCTGGACCGTTTGGCGCGGGAAAGGGGAACCACACCGTTCGACCTGATGCTGGACCTGGCGCTCGCGGACAACATGGCGACTCGTTTCCGGGTTGTCCTGGAGAACGACGCCGACGACGAGATCGGCGCCTTGCTTGCCGACAAGCGCACGCTGCTGGGCCTTTCCGACGCCGGCGCGCACGCCAGCCAGCTCTGCGACGCCTGCTATTCGACCCACCTGCTCGGGCACTGGGTGCGGGAACGCAAGGCCATCACCTTGGAGGACGCCGTCTGGCGGCTCACCGGCCAGCCCGCCCAGGCGTTCAGGATCGCCGGGCGGGGCTTGCTGCGGGAGGGGTACTTCGCGGATCTCGTGGCCTTCGACCCCGCCACCATCGGGACGACACCGATCGAGCGCGTGCACGATCAGCCAGGCGGCGCCGATCGGCTGATCGTGCGCAGTACCGGCGTGGAGCACATGTGGGTCAACGGCGTGGCGACACGCACCGCCGGCGAGGACATCCCCGGCGTCGCAGCCGGGCGGATTCTGCGTAGTTAGGGGCCACCGAGGGCTAGGCGGATCGGCAACGTCGGCTGGGCCAGGATCGTCTAGGCCGGTGTGTCTAGGATGAGCGGGTGAGCGGGGACCGTGAGCTGGATGTCGTGGTGTTCGGCGCCACTGGCTTCGCAGGACGGCTGGTGGCCGACTATCTGGCCGGTCACGCACCCGGCGGCGTCCGCATCGGGCTGGCCGGAAGGTCGGCACAGCGGCTGGCTGATGTCCGGGCGGGGCTGGGCGAGGCTGCGTCGGCCTGGCCGCTGCTGATCGCCGATTCGGCCGATCCGGTGTCGGTGGCGGCGCTGGCGCGGGCGGCGCGGGTGGTGGTGAGCACGGTGGGGCCCTACCGCAGTAAGGGAATTGGGCTAGTTGAAGCCTGCGCCGCCGCGGGCACCGACTACGCGGACCTGTCCGGCGAAGTGCTGTTCATCCGGGACAGCATCGACCGTTGCCACGGCATTGCGGCCGACGCGGGCGCGCGCATCGTGCACTGCTGCGGCTTCGACTCGGTTCCGTCCGACCTGGGCACGCTGCTGCTGCATCACGCCGCCCGCGCCGATGGCGCCGGTGACCTGCAGGACACGACGCTGGTCGTGACGGCGTTGAAGGGCGGTGTCAGTGGCGGGACGCTGGCCTCGATGATGGGGCAGCAGGATGAGGTGCGGGCCAGTGCCGAGCGCCGCCGGGTGGTCCGGGACCCCTATGCACTCAGCCCCGATCGCCCGGCCGAACCCGACCTGGGCGACGAGCGTGACCTGGACTGGGTGCGCTACGACGGTGATCTGCGGAGATGGGTGGGCCCGTTCGTCATGGCCGGGCTCAACACCCGCGTGGTGCGCCGCAGCAACGCCCTGCAGGACTGGGCCTACGGGCGCCGGTTCCGCTACCGGGAGGTCACCGGGTTCGGCACCAGCCCGGCGGCACCCGTCCTGGGCGCGTCGGTCAGCGCCACGCTGAAGGCCGTGGAGGCAGGGCTGGCGTTCGGGCCATCACGGGCGCTGCTCGGCCGACTGCTACCCGCACCCGGCCAGGGTCCCAGCGAAAAGACCCGCCGCACGGGCTTGTTCCGCATGCAGATCCACACGCGCACCTCCGCAGGGGTTCGGTACCTGGGGACGATCGAAGCGCGGGGGGACCCGGGGTATGCCGCCACGTCGGTGATGCTTGGCGAAAGCGCCTTGTGCCTCGCCCTGGACCGGGATCGCCTGCCCGACCGCGCCGGTGCCCTGACACCAGCCACGGCGATGGGCACCGCGCTCGCCGACCGGCTCAGATCGGCGGGGCACACCCTGGCCACGCAGCGAAGCACTCAGTAATCGCGGCGAGGGTCAGTCGCAGGACATCGCGTAGTTTCCGCGGAAAACGCTGCTGTGACGGGCGCGGTCGGCAGCAGATGGCGGTCCCTTCCGATCAGTGTTGCCCATCGGCATAGCCCGACGGCGAAGACGCTATCATGGGATATCATAAGGAGGCCGAGATGACAGATGTACTGATTCGCGATGTGCCTGATGACGTCATCGCGGCGCTGGACACCCACGCCGCGCGCCTGGGCCTATCCCGGAGCGAATATGTGCGTCGCCGCCTAGCCCAAGACGCCGCCACGCCAGAGTCACCGGTCAGCGTAGAGGACCTGGCGCGATTCGCCGACACCTTCGGTGACCTGGCTGACCAGGACGTGATGTCCCGGGCCTGGAAGTGACCACCTGGCTGATCGACAAGTCCGCTCTTGTTCGCCTGGCTGTCAGCCCGGATGCTGCTGAGTGGGCGGGGCGCATCGAGCAGGGGCTGGTGCGGATCACGACCGTCACCCGGCTGGAAGCGGGCTATTCAGCCCGGTCGGGCCCGGAATTGCGGGCCGGGTTCCGGCGGCCGCCGCTGGCATCCATGCCAGTCGAGTACCTGACCCCTGCTATCGAGGACCGGGCGGTGGAGATCCTCACGCTGCTTGCTGACCGGGGCCAGCATCGCGCTCCCTCAATCCCCGATCTGATCATCGCCGCAACGGCCGAACTCGCCGGGCTCACAGTGCTGCACCTCGATAAGGACTTCGACCTCATAGCCGAGATCACCGGACAGTCGGTCGAACGCCTGACCATGCCATAACCCGATCGGGATTCCCGCGCCGGCACCAGACGGTAGCCTCGACCGCAGCAGAGCCGCGCTTCAACCGCAACCCAAGGCGAGGTCCTGATGGCTGCCTTCTTCGGCGACGGCGAGGAATACGGTCCGTTCCGGGAGGCGTGCGAGGCTGTCCGCGGATCCGCGGCGGGAAAGGACATGGCGGAGATCCGGCAGATGCTGACCGACGAGTTCCGGTCCCGCGACATCCCGGTTCCACCGCTGATCATCACCCTGATCGCGCACAGCATCGCCACCGGAAACTATGACGAGGACGACGCACCACCGTTCCTAGAGGAACCCAGCTGGCCTGGTCGCGCCGCCGGGTGGGCCGACCGCTTGTCCGGCGATGACCTCGGCGAGCTGACCAGGAACCTGATCAGCGCGTCTCCGGACCTGTCCTGGCTCTTCGAGAACGCACCGGACCCCGGCCGTTACGTGCCCGGACCGGGAAACTCCCCGCCGCCGGCACAGCTCATCCTGGATCCCGACCTTGACGACCGCATGCCGTGGCTGTTCGACCTTCCCCCGGACTTTCCGCCGCCCGGCTTGATCCCGGACTGGCTGCGGAGCGGGGAGCAGCACGCCCGGCATCCGCGCTCACACCAGGAGGTGTCGATCGACGTGCTGCTCGAGGAAGATGGCGGCACGGTCGTCGTCCGCCATGGACCCGGCCGTGTCGGCACCTTGAGTGCCATCGACGCGCCCGCGTACCTGCCGCACCTGAACGCCGCCCGCTCGCAGGGCAAGGCAGTGACCGCGGTGGCCACCCTCCACGTCACCGGGAGCGGTTCCCCGCGCTTTACCGTCCGCCTCAGCCGCTTCTGGGCATGAGTTCCCGTGCGTCCACGTCGTCACTTTCAATCTTCAGCGTGTTCGGAAAAGATTCGTCGTCAACGCGCGGTCGGTGAAGCCGGAAGCCAACACAGATGCCCTACGCCGTTCGGTACGACCTGCGGCAACAGTACCTAAACGTGGCGTGTGTCAAGTCGGCGAGTTCTCTGCCGCGGGGCGCCAGATTCAGCTGGGGCTTAGCCTGGCGCGGATCTCGGCGGCGCCTGGGTGGTGCAGTTCACTGAGGATGTCCAGGGCCTGGCGCCAGGAGTCAGCGGCGGCCGCCGGGTCCCCTGCGTCGCGCTGAGCGTCGCCGAGACGCGTCAGGGTATCGGCTTCCCCCGGGTGGTGGCCGATCCTTCGGTACTCGCTGATGGCCTGCACATAGTAGGTGATGGCCTGGGCATGCTGGCCAAGCCGGTCATAAGCCAGTCCCAGGCTGTCCAAGACGGCGCCGGTAAGGGGATGCTCGCCTGTCTCCCGGCAAAGCTGGAGGGACTTCTGGCAACAGCTAAGCGCTTGGTCATGATCGCCGAGCTGGATGTGATCCCAGCCCATCGCGTTGAGGGCCAGCGCCTGGCCGTACCGGTCGCCAGTACTCCGGAACAGGTCCAAGGCACGACTGGCGTGATGCAGGGATTCGCGGCTGCGCTGCTGCCGGTCGAGCACATCGGCGATGCCGAGATGGGTCCGGGCCTGCCCGGTCGGATCGCCCAGGCCGCAGTACAAGCGCATGGCGTGCCGCAGGTGCGCGTTCGCGTCCTCCCACTGCCGCAACATGGCCAAGGCGTTGCCGAGGGAGCCGTGCACCCGGGCCTGGGCACCCGGGTCACCCAGCCGCTGCACGGCGGCCAGCGCAGTGCGCTGGGTGACGGCCCACTCGTGCCAATGACCGCCGCGGCTGAGGTACGGCGCCATGGCTATGGGCAGCATCCAGGCGTGCTCGTGGGAGCCGACGCTTGCCGCCGTGGCCGTCATGGCGAGGAGTACCTGGCGCTCGGCGGCAAACCACGCCAGTGCTTGCGCGCTCGTCTTGAGATCTTCATGACGCACCCCTGGACCGGGCCCGGCGAGCGTGGGCTGTCCGGGGTCTGGCTGGATGAGCCGGACGGCCGCGTGCGCGGTATGCAGGTAGTGATCCAGCATCCGGCTGCGGGCTTCCTGCCGGGCGGCGGCGGTGTCACACGCGCGGCTTTGCTCGCTGGAATAGTCACGGACCAGGTCGTGGCAAGTGTACCGGCCAGGGACAGCCTCGGTGAGCAGGCCGCCCGCGGTGAGTTCGGCCAGCGCATGCCGCGCTCCGGGCCGGGGGACGCCCGCCAGGCTGGCCGCTGCCGCGGCGGTCACATCGGGGCCGGGATGGATGCTCAGCAGCCGGGACATCCGTGCCGCCGCCTCGCTGAGCCGGCGGTAGGACCAGGAAAACGCCGTCCGCACGTCGGCGGACGCCTCGCCTCCGTCCAGTACGTGGAGGCGGTCACGGGCATCGCGCAACTCAGCGGCCAGTTCTTCGAGGGGGCAGGCCGGGTGGGCCACAGCCCGGGCCGCGACGACTGCCAGCGCGAGCGGCAGCCTCGCGGTCAGCCCGATAAGCTCGTGCGCAGCCTGCGGCTCGGCTTCCAGCCGCCCTGCCTGCAGCCGCAGCGTCAGCAGTTCCCACGCTTCGGCCTGGCTCAGCACATCAAGCGAAACCAGGCATGCTCCTTCGGCCACGGCCAGCCCGGTGAGCTGACTCCGGCTGGTGACCAGCGCGAGGCAGCCAGGACTGGCCGGAAGCAACGGCCGCACCTGGTCGGCGCCGCCGGCGTTATCAAGCAGCACGAGCACGCGCCGGCCCTCCAGCAGGCTGCGGTACAGCCCCGCCCGGGCTTCGGGCCACTCTGGAACCTGGGCCGCGGGAACCCCGAGCGCCTCAAGGAAACCACACAAGGCATCCGCAGGCGGAACCGGTGAGTCAGATGGGCCGAAACCCCGTAGGTTTGCATAAAGCTGCCCGTCAGGGAACCGGTCTGCGACCCGGTGCGCCCATCGCACCGCCAGTGCCGTCTTGCCCACGCCGGCCATCCCGGCGATCGTCGCCACCACCGTCGTACCGCACTGATCATCGGCATGATGGAGCAGGCCGGTCAGTGTGGCGAGTTCCGCCGCCCTGCCCGCGAAGTTGCCTATCGAGATAGGCAACTGCCTGGGCACCACCGACGATGGGCGCCGACCGCCGTTACCGGCCTCCGCTTCGGAAGGGTCGGAAAGGGGAGCCTCTTCTTTACCGTTGCGCCAGGCATTCATCAGCATTGTCCGCGCGGGCTCGTCCAGCGTGAGCGCCTCGGCGAGCAGCCGGACAGAGCGGGCATATGGCCTGCCCGTGCGGCCCCGTTCTATGTCACTGAGAGCCCGTACACTCAGCCCTGACCGCAGGGCGAGCTCCTCCTGAGTCAAGCCAGCAGCCGACCTGTACTGTCGCAAAAGCAGGCCAAAGCCTCCCGGCTCCGCGCCCTCGCCCATGCTCGGCTCCTTGCACGCAGACCGTCATCTAACTGGCTTACCACACAAGTCTGGCACAGCCGGCATGTCCGGCTCCGCACATGGCACGGACGGAACGGCCACAACCCCGCGGACAAACTGCCGACAGACCTCCGGCAGACTTCATGGCCTGCCGTTATGGTGCCGGCCACACTGGCTTCTGCCGGATACGGAAATCCCGGCACCTCCAGATTAGATCCGATACGACGCGGCTACGCCTGGGAGGAAATTAGATATTTCGTGCTGCGGCAACGCGGTTGCGGCTGGCCATAACTTAGGGACGCTTCGCCGTATTGACGCAAGTAGCCGGTGCGCCCGGAGGCGCTCAGCCAGGACAGCGGATATCCAATAGGGCCGTCCGCAGTCTCGTCCTAACAGCTAAGGAGAGGAACTTGGCAAAGTTTCGCATCGCGCTGGCGGCACTAGCGGTAACCGCGATCGCGCCGATCGCCATAGGCGGCGGCGTCGCCAGTACCAGTACCAGTACCAGTACCAGTACCAGTACCGCAAGGTCGGCAGCCGTGTCGGTTCATGACCTCAGGCAGGTCCTTCCTCGATCCGCCGTCGATTCGTCCAACTATCTGTGCGCTGACTATATCCACACTTTCGCCGACCTGAGCGACTGCGTCAACCCGGCGACGTCCGTCTTCTCTCCCGGAGAGACGATCAACGTGGAGTATGCCAACTACGGGATCAACATGGTTCCCGCTTGCACCGTCGGATATCTGGCTGGTGAGTGCACTCCGTTCAACTCGGGATCAAACTGCAATTCGCATTGGAAGGGCTTCACCGTCTGGTATCTCCAGTGGAACGCTAATAAGCCATATTACATGCGGAACGAGCACACCCACAGCGATCAGATTCTTATCTCGAAGACCCTCGACGCGGCGTCCGAGTGGCTGTACGGGCCAACCGCCTCCGGCGTATACGTTGTCGTCAATGTCGCGGCCACAAATGACGCGGGCGTCACCTGTTCAAGCAGCGATCCGGGGATGGCACTGACATACCGTCCTAACACGGGAACGATCTACAGCGAGCCCTACGGCTCTTACGATGCCTGGAAGCAAAGCTGGAGCTTCACCGGGTTCTGACCGGACGCTGAGCCGCACGCCCTGATGCGGCCGGAATTCTACGATGGCAGCAACGCGCCCTTGCCGGATAATCGGGGCTCGGCAAGGGCGGGTTGCTATGAGATCGACTGGCGCCGGGCCGGGCCGGTTCCGCGGTGGCGGCCCGCACTCCCGCGTCCCGCGATGGCCCGGTGCCGCGCATCGTAGCTCCAGCTCTTGCTGAAGTGGCCCCGTGGGGTCGGCGGCGGCGGCCCGAGGCGGCGCAGCAACCAGGAAAGCAGGGCACGCTTCGGTGCGGAACGGGGCATGTCTCACTCCTGCGATCTGTTGCCGATGACGTCTTCGGCCCGCATGACGGCAAGATCCTCGGTGCTGAAACCCAGCTCGCGCAGCACAGGCTCGGTGTGCTCGCCGAGAGCCGGGATCGGGTCGAGACGCCAGTCCCAGTCGGCCGATTCCGGCGGGGGCAGCAGCCCGAGCACCGGGCCGACGGGCGAGCCGATCTCCTGCCACCTCCCGCGTTCCTGCAGCTGGGGATGGTTGAGCACCTCGGTCGGCCGGTTGAGCCTCGCATGCCCGAGCCCGGCGGCCTCCGCCGCCTTGCGGCAGTCGGCCAGCGAAAGTCCCGCCGCCCACTCGCCGATCACGGCGTCGAGTTCCGCGCGGCGTGCCACGCGGTCACGGTTGCCCGCATAGCGCGGATTGTCCGCGAGATCAGGCCGGTGCAGCACATCCAGCGCCAGCCGCCGCCACTCCCGGTCATTGGTCGTGCCGAGCACCAGCGTCTGCCGGTCCGCGGTCGGGTAGGCACCGTAGGGTGCGACCGCCGGAGAACTGACGCCGTTCGGCTCAAGGTCGAAACCTCCATAACGCGCCAGGTTCAGCGCGTAGCCCATCCACTCCGCCACGGAGTCGAACAGCCCAACCGAGATCGCAGTCCCCTGGCCGGTGCGTTCGCGGACGAACAAGGCGGCCAGAATGCTCGTCAGGGCATACATCCCGGCACCGATGTCGGCGAGCGGGATGCCCGGCTTGGCGGGATGCCCCGGCGTGCCGGTGATGGCACATGAGCCGGCCTCGGACTGGATCAGCAGGTCGTATGCTCGCCCCTGGGCATAGGGGCCGCCCTGGCCGAAACCGGAGATGTCCACCGTGATTAGTTCGGGGCGCGATGCGCGCAGCTCCGCCGGGTCCAGGCCAAGGCGGGCCGCCGCACCGGGCGCCAGGTTCTGCACCACCACGTCGGCTCGCTGGACCAGCCGCGCCAGCGACTCCCGGCCGAGCGGATGCTTCAGGTCCAGGGCAACCGATTCCTTGTTCCGGTTAGCCCAGGCGAAGTACGCGCTCATCCCGTCGACCACGTCGTCGTAGTCCCGGGCGAAGTCGCCGCCGACCTGGTTCTCCACCTTGATCACCCGGGCCCCGAGATCACCCAGATGGCGGGTGCAGATGGGGGCAGCGACCGCCTGCTCCACGGTGGCGACGACGATTCCCCGCAGAGGTTGCACAGCGGCTGCTCCAGAGGCCTGAGGAGAGTATTCATTGAAGAATATCATTCTCATTAACGAGAATCTATATATCATCCCGCGCTTGGGCAGCCGGTGACGCCGCATCACCGGGCGCTAGGGCACCTTCGGTGCCAGGGTTTGAACGTCGGTCAAGTAACCGGGGTAACTCCAGTCCGCCTGGCATCACGGACCCCATGAGCTCTTCGTAAGCGGCAGGCCGACTGGAGTATTCCCCGTTTAGCGTGGTGGATTGGGGCCTTCGGGGTGGATTTTGGGCACCACACGCCCCCCGGGCCACCCCATAGCCCCGATCAACCCACTAAGATACCGGACATGATTGGATAAAAGGGACAAAACGGTTCGCCAACCCTCTCGCCAACCGTGGCGGGTGGCTACTTTGACCGGTACTCAAGGGCGGCGTTAGCCGTGCCCCGGCTGGATGGCGCCGGGGGCGGCATCGAGCGGGTCGGCACCGGACGGGGCGGCACCGGGCGGGACGCCGCTGCCGAGATGAGACTGGCGCGGCTATCACGCGCGGAAGCGCCGGGCCTGACCGGCGCGAACCCGTCCGGCCGCGCCTGGGGCACTGCCAGCCGGTCAGCGTCGGACGTTCATTTACAACGCGGGCACCGGCATCACTTGGGCGGTGACTGTAACCGCGGTCACCGCTTCAGCGTGTGCTTGACTGTAACCGCGGTCACCGCTTCAGCGTGTGCTTACCGAGTGAGGACCAGGCTCGGACGCCTGACCGTACTGCGGAATTCCTCGGTGTCCTGCGCGAGGTCAGCAGGGATGGCGGCGGCGGCCAGGGCCTGGGCCTTGAACGCCCGCGCGGCCACGCTCGGCTGATACCGCACCGGCCCGGCCGCGCCGGTCAGCTCGGCCGGCCACCCCTCACCCCACAGCTTGACCTCAGCCAGGCCCGCCCGGGCCTCGTCCACCATCCGGCGCACCCGCGTGTCGGATCCGTACAGATCCGCCCGGACGACGATGCCCTGCAGGCACGAACCCCGCACCCGCCGGGCCAGCACCATTTCCAGGTCCGCGACGCGGGCCCCCAGGATCTGCGCCGGGCGGGCATCGGCATCACCAGCGGTCAGCACCGTCACATCCCACCCCGCCATCACCTGATCGAACAGCCAGCCCCCGGCGAACCGCACCGCCTCCACCACACTCGGCGCGATCGCCGCCAGCCGGGGCCTCAGCGAGTGCCGGAGCAACGACGCGTCGGACTCAGCGCCAGCTACCAGGCCAGCGAACTTGTGCGCCCCTGGAAAACCTCGGTCAGCGGAACCGAAGGATCGAACAACCATGAAGTCTCCATTCGGTACAGAAAGGCGACGATCTCCACGGCCTTGACGGCCGGATCCCGATCAGCGCGGTACCGGCCCGGCCCCTGGCCCCGGCGGATCCTCTCCGCCACGGCCTCCACCGTTGCCCGGTACCTGCGCAAGAAACGCCCATGCAACGAAGCATCAGGATCAAGGTTCTGTCGCACAAGCGGTCGGCATTGGCTGCGTTGCGGGCATCCGGCACCGCATGGCCAGGGTCTGCTGCCTGCGGTCCTTCTCCTCGGTCAGGAGCGTGGCACTGGGCCTCTGATTGGGCATCCGGCTCCCTTCAACCAACCTACTGAACGCACATTAGATTAGTTAAGGGGACGTGACAAGGGTAACCCGGGCGAAATCTCACGTCTCCGGCGACGACGGCATAAGTGATGACAAATTCAGCAAAGTCCGAATGTGGCGCGCCTTGGCGTCGTGAGGCTGCCGCGGCCGGAGCGAGCGCGGGCGCCGGTACCTCGATGAGGCAGTTCCCGGTAGCGAGCGCGAGCGCCGGTACCCCGATGAGGCAGTTCCCGGTGCGGATTAGCCTCGGCCCATCCGGTGATCCGCCTGGATCGTCCGGCGTCACGCGCCGGTACGGCCCCCGGCTCGGTATTCGTCAGCGACTTCACCAGCCTAGCGGCCCGCACTTGATACCAGGGCCCAGGCGATGCCCAGGCGCTGAACATCGTTGGTCCCTACGCTGACGGCCATGAGAGGGGCGTCCTGGTACAGCCGTTCGACGACGAACTCCGCCGGATGGCCATGACCGCCGTGGATCCGCATCGATTCCAGCGCACACTTGATCAGGAGCGGGCCGCGGCCGCGACGGCGGCGCGGGCGCGCATCCGGTAGCCCTCGAGTTTTTCTTCTGGGTTGATGATGCGGTGGCTGCGGGAGCGGATGGAAATGTCGTGGCCCTCGGCCTGCTTGCGCAGCGCGCCCACGGTGGCCTGCTCGCGCGGGATGTGGGTGAACGGCTCGAAGTGATACCAGCGCATCGCGTTCTCGTGGGTGATCTTGTTGATGTCCTCGTCGGACACCTGGCAGGCCTGCAGGACTGTCCAGAGCTCTTCGGGCGCTCCGGGCCACATGGAGTCGCTGTGCGGGTAGTCGCACTCCCAGCAGATGTTGTCGATGCCGATGTCGTGGCGGAGCCTCACCCCGAGCGGGTCGCTGATGAAGCAGGTCAGGAAGTGCTCGCGGAACACCTCCGACGGGAGCTTGCCGCCGAAGTCCTGCAGCGTCCAGGTCGCATGCATCTCGAAGGTCCGGTCCACCCGCTCCAGGAAGTACGGGATCCAGCCCGTCCCGCCCTCGGACAGCGCGATCTTGATCTCGGGGAACTGCTTGATCACCCGTGACCACAGCAGGTCCGCCGCGGCCGAGACGATGTTCATCGGCTGCAGCGTGATCATGACATCAGGCGGCGCGTCCACCGCCGGGATCGCCAGCCGTCCCGAGGAGCCGATGTGCACGTTCAGCACGGTGCCCGTGTCGCACAGCGCCCGCCACAGCGGATCCCAGTGCTCGCTGTGGAAGCTCGGATACCCCATCACCGCCGGGTTCTCGGAGAAAGTCAGCGAACGGCAGCCCTTGGCCGCCACCCGCCGCACCTCGGCCGCGCAGGCTGAGGGATCCCAGATCACGGGCAGCGCCATCGGGATGAACCGCCCCGGATACGGCCCGCACCACTCGTCGATGTGCCAGTCGTTGTAGGCCTGCACCAGCGCCTTCGAGAAATCCGGGTCCTCGGTCGCAAACAGCCGGGCGGCGAAGCCAGGGAACGACGGGAAGTTCATCGACGCCAGGATCCCGCCCGCGTTCATGTCCTTGATCCGCTCGTGCACGTCATAACACCCCGGGCGGATCTCATCCAGCCCCTGCGGCTCCAGCCCGTACTCCTCCTTCGGCCGCCCCGCCACCGCGTTCAGCGCCGCATTCGGAATCACCGTCTCCCGGAACTGCCACACATCAGTGCCATCATCCCGGTGCACCAGCCGCGGCGCGTCGTCGGCGTACTGGGCCGGCAGATGATTCAGGAACATGTCCGGCGGCTCGATGATGTGATCATCGACGCTGATCAGGATCAGGTCGTCGCGTTCCATGGCAGCCCTTTCAGTCGGAGGCGGGCAGCGGCTTGGCCGCTTTGACGGTCATCGGGGTGCCGTCGCAGCTCAGCACGCCCGCCCCGGACGAGGTGCAGAGCAGTTCAACCGTCTCTGTGGCGTCCACGTAGCGCTTGCCGATGAGCGTGGCCGCGTCGGCATCCGCCGCTGCCGCCTGCGGCGCGACGGGTCCGGGGACCATTGGACTTTCATCGCAGGCGATCGCCGGCCGCCGCTCCCGGGGGGCACGGATGACGACCACCCTCGTGGTGCAGACGGTGCTGGCGAGTTGGTCACCGGGCCGCAGGGCCGATGCGGGCGAGGTCATGACGGCGAGTGCCCTCCTCTCAATATGAGAAAGCTATCTTCTCCGTGACGGAGAATCAACTATGTTTCACGAGGAGGGATGATGACGGGACAGCGCAGGGGCGCGGCGATCGCCATGACCGACGGGGAGCGGGACGCTTTCCTTCGAACCCAGCCGGTCTGCCGGGTCGCGACCCTGGGTCCGGGCGGCCAACCGCACGTCAGCGCCCTGTGGTTCGTATGGGATGGAACCACGTTGTGGCTCAACTCGCTGACCCGCAGCCAGCGCTGGGCCGACATAGGCCGTGACCCGCGGCTCAGCGTGATCGTCGACGAGGGCGGCGCGGACTTCCTCCGCCTTCGCGGCGTCGAGATGCGGGGCAGCGCCCAGATCGTGGGTGAGGTGCCCCGGACAGGCGAGCCCGCCGACACGCTCACCGGCCCGGAACAGCTCTTCGCCGACAAATACATGGGCGGTGGTCGGTTCCGGTACGACGGCCGGCACGGCTGGCTCCGGGTCACCCCGGCGAAGATCGTGAGCTGGGACTTCGCCAAGCTCGACCGCTGAGGCGTTGACGCCGCAGCCTATGTGTGAAAATCTGCTACTCAATATTCGAGAATATCATTCTCGTCGAATGCAGGCGGGAGACCGCCTGATGCGGGCGGGAGACCGCCTGATGCGGGCGGGAGACCGCCTGATGCGGGCGGGAGACCGCCTGATGCGGGCGGGAGACCGCCTGGATGCGGGAGGGAGACCGCCTGACTGTGCTCACGCTCAAGGCCGCCGGGCTGCTCGACATCGATACCGGGGAGATCGTCCGCCCGGGGATCTTGCGGATCGAGGGAGACCTGATTTCCGGGGTCGGCGGCCCGCCGCAGGGCGAGATCATCGATCTCGGCGAGCTGATCCTCCTGCCCGGCCTGATGGACATGGAGGTCAACCTGCTGATGGGCGGACGCGGCGAGACCGCTGCGTACTCCCCCGTCCAGGACGACCCGCCGCTGCGGATGCTGCGCGCGGTCGGCAACGCCCGCCGCACGCTGCGAGCCGGCTTCACGACCGTCCGGAACCTGGGACTGTTCGTGAAGACGGGAGGCTACCTGCTGGACGTCGCGCTGGCCAAGGCGATCGACGCGGGCTGGATCGACGGTCCCCGGGTCGTGCCGGCCGGGCACGCCATCACCCCGACCGGCGGGCATCTCGACCCGACGATGTTCGGGGCGTTCGCGCCCGGCGTGCTGCCGATGACGGTGGAAGAGGGCATCGCCGACGGCATCGACCAAGTGCGCCATGCCGTCCGGTACCAGATCAAGCACGGCGCGAAGCTGATCAAGGTGTGCGCCTCGGGCGGGGTCATGTCGCACACCGGGGCACCCGGCGCGCAGCACTACTCCGACGAGGAGTTGCGCGCCATCGTGGACGAGGCGCACCGGCGCGGCCTGCGGGTCGCGGCGCACACGCACGGCGCGGACGCGGTGCGGGCGGCCGTCGAGGCGGGCATCGACTGCATCGAGCACGGCTTCCTCATCGACAAGGCGGCGATCGACCTGATGGTCGAGCGCGGCACCTTTCTCGTGCCGACGACGTTCCTTGCTGACGGCATGGATGTGTCCAAGGCCGCGCCGGAGCTCCAGGCCAAGGCGGCCGAGATGTTCCCGCGCGCCCGCACGTCGGTGCGCGCCGCTTACGAGGCCGGGGTCCGGATCGCGGTCGGCACCGACGCTCCGGCGATCCCGCACGGCCGGAACGCGAGCGAGCTGGTCGCGCTGGTCAGCCGCGGGATGGCCCCGCTGGCGGTGCTGCGGGCGGCGACCGTCACGGCCGCCGAACTCATCGACGTCACCGACCGGGGGCGGCTCGCCGAGGGGCTGCTCGCCGACATCGTCGGCGTGCCCGGCGACCCGTTGCAGGACATCACCGTCACGCAGGACGTGCGGTTCGTGATGAAAGGCGGGAACGTCTTTGTCCACTGACGATTCCACTGGCAAGTCCACGGGCGACCTCATGGAAATCCAGCAGCTGCTCGCCCGTTACGCGGTGACCATCACCCAGGGCGACATCGACGGGCTGCTGGCCGGCGACAGGGCCAGCGGCACTCAGCCGCTCTGCTTCGTCGACCATGCCACCCACGACATGCGGATCGGCTACTACAACGACACATATGTGCGGACCACCGGCGGCTGGCGGCTGCAGACCCGGGCCATGACGTTCATCCGTCGTAACGGAGCGCACGATTCCGGGCGCCCGCACGCCTACAAACGTGCCGGCACATGAACGTCGCGGAGTTCCGGGCGGGCCTGCGAGCCTGGCTCGCCGACCACGATCTGTCCCCCGGGCCCGACCACTCACTCGACGGGCAGGTCGCCCAGCTGGCCCGCGTCCGCCGCGCCCTGTTCGACGCGGGCTGGATACGTTACGGCTGGCCCGCCGAGGTCGGCGGGCTGGGCGGCCCCGCCGTGCTCCGCGCGGTGCTCGGGGAGGAGGTCGCCACGCGCGACCTGGCCGAGCCCGGGATCTATTCGATGATCGAGGTCCTCGCCCCCGCGATGATCTCCTACGCCCGGCCGCCGCTGGCCGCGGAGATGGTCCCGCTCCTGCTCAGCGGGCGCGAGCAGTGGTGCCAGGGATTCTCAGAACCCGGGTCCGGCAGTGACCTCGCGTCCCTCACCACCCGGGCGGTCCCCGTGAAGGGGGCCGGAAATGGGCATAGTGGAAGGGGACCGGGGCGGCGGGCGGGGGGCGGGGACTGGGTGGTCACCGGCCAGAAGGTCTGGACGAGCCTCGCGCAGTACTCGGCCCGCTGCGTGCTGCTCACCCGCACCGCACCGGGCCACGGCGGCATCACCGCCTTCTTCGTCGACATGGACAGCCCGGGCATCACCGTCCGGCCGCTGCGCACGATGCACGGCGTCGACGAGTTCGCCGAGGTGTTCTTCGATGATGTGGTCGTCCCCGGTGACCGCATGCTCGGGCGTCCCGGCGACGGCTGGCGGCTGGCGACGGACCTGCTCCCCTATGAGCGCTCCACCTGCTTCTGGCACCGCGTCGCCTACCTGTACACACGGCTGGACCGGCTGCTGGCCGAAACGGCCATCCCGGACGAGGCCGCACTGGGCTCCGCCTACCTGGCGCTGCACACCGTCCGCTGCCGCTCGCATGCGACCCAGCGGCGGCTGGCCGCGGGCGAGCGGCTCGGTCCGGAGACGTCGGTCGACAAGGTGCTGCTGGCCACCGCCGAACAGCAGCTGTACGACACCGCCCGGGACCTGCTGCCCGGGACGGTGGAGCTCACCGGGTCGCCGTGGCGATCGGAGTACCTGTACTCGCGGGCGGCGACCATCTACGGCGGCACCGCCGAGATCCAGCGCAACATCATCGCCCGCCGGCTCCTCAGCCTGGGGAAAGACTGACCATGGACCCCGTCGACCAGGACCTGCTCGCCGAGACGCTGCGCAAGACGATGACGGCGGCGTCCGGCCGCGTCCTCGACATAGCCCTGGTCGAGCTCGGCTGGCCCGACCTGCTCACCGAATTCCCGGATGTCGCGGTCCCGATGGCCTTCCGGCTGCTCGGCGAGACCGGAGCGCACGCACCGCTGCTCAACGACGTGCTGCTCAGCGCGGCGGGACGCCGCCTCGGCGGGACCCTCCCGCTGCCCTATGCGGGCGGTTCATGGGTTGTGTGGGACCGCTGCGACCTGCCCGGCACGACACTTGACGTCGACCTGCCGCTGCGCCCCGCCCCCGGACTGGCGGGCGGAGACCCGGTACCGCTCGCCGCTGGCCGCCGGGCCCTCGGCTGGTGGCTGACCGGCACCGGCCGGGCCATGCTCTCCCTGGCCCGGTCGCACGCCCTGGACCGCATCCAGTTCGGCCGCCCGCTGGCCTCGTTCCAGGCCGTCAGGCACCGGCTTGCCGAGACCCTCGTCGCCCTCGACGGCGCCGAAGCGACCCTGCTGGCCGCCCGCGCCAGCGAGAGCGATAAGGGTCTCAGCTGTCTGCTGGCCAAGGCAGCGGCGGGACAAGCGGCGCTGAAGGCGGCCCGCCACTGCCAGCAGGTCCTGGGCGGGATCGGATTCACGGCCGAACACGGCCTGCACCGCCACGTCCGGCGCGCCCTCGTCCTGGATGGCTTGCTCGGCAGCGCGGGAGAACTGACCCGCGAGGCGGGGGTACTCCTGCGGAAAGAACGCTCCGCCCCGCGACTCGTTCATCTTTGAGGTGATGCCACCGGTATACCGGAGAAACCCAAGGCTGGAATAACATGCTTGAGAATGAAAATGCTGATCCCGGGGTGCCAGGGAATGGCATGACCGGAGCGATAGGTAGCCTACCGGAACCGTACAGTAAGGTTCTACACATGATGCAACAGATGGATCCGCTCATGAGCACTCCGAGTGAAGAGCCGGCCTGGAAGCAGCGTGCGGTCGAGCGCTCGACCAGAGCCGCCAAGCTCCGGGCCGAGCAGAGGGTGCAGCGGTTCCTCGACGCGGCCCAGAGCATCATCACGGAGAAGGGCAGCACCGACTTCACCGTCCAGGAGGTGGTCGACCGGTCCCGCCAGTCGCTGCGCAGCTTCTACCAGCATTTCGACGGCAAGCATGAGCTGCTGCTCGCCTTGTTCGAAGACGCCCTGCGCCGGGCCACCGATCAGATCCGCGCCGCCGCGTCCGGGCAGTCAGATCCGCTGGACCGGCTCAAGGTCGCGGTCCAGTTGCTGTTCGAGCTTTCCCGTCCCGACCCCACGGCGCGCCGCCCGCTATTCACCGACTTCGCCCCGCAGTTGCTGCTCTCCCATCCCGCCGAGGTGAAGGTCGCCCACGCGCCGCTGCTCGCGCTTCTGGCCGAGCTGATGGAGCAGGCCGGGGCCGCGGGCGAACTGCGTCCGGCCATCAAGCCCCGCCGCGCGGCCGCCCTGACCATGCAGACCATCATGTTCATCGCGCAGTCCAGCGAGGCTCCCGACGACGAGGGCGGTCATCCCCTCAGCGCCGAGGAGGTCTGGGACTTCTGCGCCCGGGGATTCGCCCGAGCCTGATCGAGAATCACATTCTCGAAACGAGAGAGCCTGCATTACACTCGGCATTAGACTTGGGGCGTGGCTGATCTTTGGAATGACCTTCTTGCCTGCCTCGACCTGCTCGAGCTGCCGTCGGCGGGAGAGCCCGCGGGTTTCGAGGGGCGTAACCAGCAGCTGAGCTACCATCGCTTGTTCGGCGGGCAACTGCTGGCCCAGTTCGTCCGCGTGGCCTCGCTGACCTGCCCGGGCAAGACGGTCAAGTCCCTGCATGTCCTGTTCCCCCGGGAGGGACGGTCGCAGGAGCCCGTCCGCTACGAGGTGGAGCGTCATCATGAGGGCAGCACCTTCGCGGCCCTGACCATCCACGCCCGGCAAGCGCCGGGCGCCATCGCCACCGCCTCGGTGTCCCTCCATGCCGCCGAGGACGGGCCCAGCCAGCAGGTCCTGCCCGGGCTGCCCGCGATCCCCGGGATGGAGCACCGGGTGGAGCTGGGCCTGCTCCCCTGGGAAACCCGGTCGACCACCGACCTCGAATCTCCGGGTTCTGGACCGCCCGTGCTCGAACTCTGGATGCGAATTCCGCCGGTCAGCCCGGCCCTAGCCCCCGCCGTGACCGCGTACGCGACCGACCAGTTACCGTGGCAGTTTGGGTTGCTGTCACCCCTCGCAATAGGACGGGCTTAAGCGGTTTGCTGTCCTGGCTGGTTGCGGAGCCTGCCGAGCGTTGTTGGCTCATCAGTGATTTCCTCCGCGCAATCAGCGCCCCTGCGGGCAGATCCCGCAGGGCCCGGTACCGGGCTATCCCAGTATCAGCCGTCCGCCAGCGACTCCGCATCGCCCGCAATGCTGACTTGCCTGCGACCAGCGGCGGATCTCAGAGCCGGGGCGGGTGTGCGCTCAGGCCGGCGAGCACGAACGTGCGCAAGGCCGTGGCGGCGCGGCGGTTGCCGTCGAGTTGCGCGCGGACGCCGAAGACAAGTGTGACGA